>Ga0268276_1002695_pt1 | contig 14749 bp, 13 predicted proteins | sample saktaG_4_FD_190145 | JGI IMG/M metagenome (GOLD analysis project Ga0268276, IMG submission 190145) | Saline water microbial communities from Sakinaw Lake, British Columbia, Canada - sak_2010_1_5_45m | ecosystem: Environmental > Aquatic > Non-marine Saline and Alkaline > Saline ...
TTGTTCGCGTACAGGGAAGAAAAGAAAAAAAATGTAGATCTGCGTGAGAGACAAGGGAGAGAGTCTGAGCCTTTTATCAAAAAGACCATTCTAATCGAAGAGCCAGAAGCATTCCTGCACCCGAACTGGCAATCACGTTTGGTAGACTTCTTTTTCTACTGCTTGAAAGAGTACGATGTTCAGTTCATCGTAGAAACACATAGCGTGTACCTTATCCAAAGGTTGCAATTCCTGGTAGCCAAAGGTGAATTTGACCCCGAACACGCTACAATCCTGTACTTTAACCCTAATGACAAGGACGAGAAGTTCTATCGATTAAACATTCGGAAGGATGGCATTTTGAGGGAAAGCTTCGGCACTGGTTTTTATGATGAAACCGCCAATCTGACCGCTGATATATTGAACGCCCAAAATATTAATTGATGTTAAAGGTACATTCGGACAAGGAGGTCGTCACTAAAGCTTTTCGTGAACACAAACGTGACCCGTTTAAAAATCCAAGGGATTTCATTGATTTTCTGCATAAGGACGCTGATTTGGTGATATATGGCAAGCCAAACCAATATGAATGGGATATTCTGTCCAAATTTCAGGAAGGTAGGGGAAACGCTTTAATAGGAACGGATGACAGAGGGTTGGAGCGATGTAATGATAAAATCGACCATAAGAATCCATACCAGGTATTGTTCTTCAATACATCTGATGACGGTAAAAAGGAAGCACATAAAATCCAAAGCAACCATTTATTGGGATTTATTGATGACTATGTTGAAGTCTTTAAAAAGTTATCAAATGACCCTTTCTGGCGTGTTGGCGATAAAGAATCGGTTTATGAATTTTCGGATTGGTCTGAAGTGCTTCCAGATCTTCCTGTAAGTGATATTATAATAACCGATCCTTACCTGTTTGCTGAAAACGATGAAAATAATCCCCATGAAGAAAACTACTACAGGATATTAGATGAAATTGCCAGAAAATATTCTCTAAAAAGCCTTATTGTACTTACTACCAGGGTAGATCAAACTCTGCGAAAAATCCTGGAAGCTGAATCAAAGAAGATCCTTGGTGATGATGTTGCCTTTTACTTGTTGGTTTTTAGAAAATCCATCGAACACGACCGCTATATCTTTATGAACTACCACTATGTCAACACGGGAAATTCAATGAACTATTTCAATGAAGATGGCGAAGTTGAAGCAAAATCACCAAGTAAAATTGAGGTATTCCCGCTTTGTAAAGAAAAAAATTTCATCATTGCACAGGATATTCTAAGAAAGCTACACGAATCCATTGAAAATTTGAAGAATGATAAAAGGACTTTGCCACGCTCTATAACCAGCAATTTGTTCTTCTATCTTGATGACAACGTGTAATATTTGAATCATTTTGCCCATTGGATTAAAATTTTTATTCCAAAAAACCTTCTGAATCACGGAGATTTGATTTTATCAGGAACCGCTGATTTCAGCGACATGCAATTACCCCAATGTATATTTCCCTTATTGTTTGAATCTGCTCCGAATTGGGCGGCTTCTATTGTTATTGACTAAGCTATTAGCCCATCAATAGAAAAAGTAAAAGTAAATGATAACCTACATCATCAAAACCCCTCCATCCAGAATCAACGATCTCCTTCAAGGTGATGAGATTACACCACAGGCAAACAATAACCCCTCTTAAGCAAAGGAATATTAGGATTTTACCATTATCCTGATAGAATGTGCCGGATCAAACGCTTTGGCCCCCATGGAAAGCCTACTTGATCTAATCACTAGAAATACGTCTACAAGTGTGTTCAGCCATGTGTGAGAGCACGATCTCTTCCGAATGGTATAATACCCCACCTGAAAACAGGCTGCCTTGAGCATTCGATTTTAGGGGGTATTTTCTGTGTCAAGAAACGTTCAAACCATTATGGATACTGGTGGCAGAGAAGATGTGTCGAAAATTAACCGACTTTTGCTCTATAAAGTAATAATGTGAGAAATACATTTTGGGCTGCAATAAAGATTAATCACTCATGAGCATAGATCCATTTCAAGAAGAATCCATAAAGGCAATGCTAATTTTAGATGTGGTATAGAACCACTACATCCTTCTTCAATTTTCGTAGATGTAGCAATCGAAACAACACCAATCAGCTCACCTGATTCATCTACGACAGGACTGCCTGATGTGCCAGGTTCAATGGCTTTTGTTGTTTTAAGAACCAAAGTAGGTGCATTATTTTTGTACATCGTGACTGTCCCTTCTACCCAGGTCTTATGATGAGTAAAAATGAATACTGGAATACTTTTAAAAAGAAGTAAGTTCCTTCTTGATATAATTACTGGCTCTATAGCTTGATAAAATTCTTCGAACTTTTCTGCCTCACCAGGGAGCTCTTGGCCATCAACTGGCCCAAGAACTGCGATGTCACTTACTGGTTCAACCAGAACAGGAGAGACCAACAAATCTCCATATGATGTAGTAATGCGTTCAGTATAATAAACTCCTAGGGCCATTGGTCCACCTTCAATATCGAACTCAATACAATGAGCAGCAGTAATGATGTAACCTCCTTCAACCAAAACACCTCTTCCTCCCAACTTATTGAACGTCACGGTTGCAAATTCAATTTTCTTACGGACACTTTCGTTCATCATATTCTGTTTTTAGATAGCCACTCCAAATTTAACACTGGTTAACAGAAATCCAAAACCCATTCTCTATATTATAAGTATTTAACCAAAAGTAAGGATATTGCTTCACCTCATTGAGATTGTGCGTCTCAGGTAGACAAATCTGAATTCTCATTATATTTGAAATAAATTCTACACAATCTTACTAAAATATGTCAGCTACCCCATCAGCCCAACCTGAACAAATCCGCTCAGCCCTTTTTGGTCTTGCAGTCGGCGATGCCCTAGGAGTTCCCGTTGAAACAAAAAGCCGTTCAACCCTGAAGCGGAATCCCGTCACTGGAATGCGAGGGTATGGCAAATACAACCAGCCTTCTGGCACCTGGTCGGATGATAGTAGCCTTGCCTTCTGCCTTGCAGATACGCTCTCAGAAGGTGTTAATTTGAAGAAAATCGCACAGAATTTTATACGTTGGGAGTCCGAAGGGTTCTGGTCGGCTCGCGGAACGGTGTTCGATGTTGGAATTGCCACAACAAAAGCAATCAACCGCCTAAAAAGAGGGATAAAACCTGAACTAGCTGGTGGCAAGAATGAAGAATCAAATGGGAATGGATCGCTGATGCGAATCCTGCCGATGTTATTCTACATAAAGGACAAACCCTTAAAAGAGCAATTCGAACTGACACGCCAAGTTTCATCCATCACGCACGCTCATATTCATTCCGTTGTTGCCTGTTTCTACTACTTGGAGTTTGCGCAGCTCCTGATAAAACCGATGGGCAAATTTGAAGTTTACAATACATTGAAACAGAAGTTCATTGGCGACCTAGACAGCCTTGGCGTTGATCTGGACGAGTTGGAACCATTTGACAGGCTTCTCATTGATGACATCATTGCTCTGGACGTGGATGAGATTGAAAGTGGGGGATATGTGGTTGATACTCTCGAATCAAGTATCTGGTGCTTGTTGACAACCGAATCATACGGATCAGCAGTCTTAAAAGCCGTGAACCTTGGTGGCGACACGGACACTACCGCAGCCGTTACAGGCGGACTGGCTGGACTACTATACGGGTATAATGAGATACCCAAAGATTGGATCGAGGTGCTGGCAAGAAAGGATGATATTGCAGATTTATGCAGGAGGCTAAGCGATTCACCATCCATCAGTCAATAATAATATCTTAGTGAAAAGGTTGACTTTCGACATTTTTGTTGTATATTTGATCTGTTGTTCTTTATAGGTTTTGAATCGGCTTTCTGTCGGAAGGTCTAATTCAAATCAATGATAAATAGGTTCCATAAACCACGATTTGGTAGGAACAATTATGTGCCCCTTTCAATTTGTTAGGGGTTTTGCATTTTAAAGGGGTTGTTTTTATTGTATGAAGAATTTTTATGTTACTGTAATTTAACAAGATAGAGCATATGACAGCAATTTTAGTCGGGAGAGCACCAAAAGGAAATTTCATTGTATCGGATGCGCTGGCGTCAAATAAAGACAACGTAAAATCGTATAAGGAGTGCAGCCTGACGAATAAAATCTACCGTTTATTAAGTAGCTATTGCCACTGTACATTGAGCGGAGATGCGACAGTACTCTTCGGGATACAATACCTTGACGAATGGAATTTTCAAAAAGGCGTTGACATTGACTTTACAAAGTGGGAGGTAATGCAGGATGCCCTAACTGCAACTGAGAAATACAACCAGGTCATGCATCAAGAAAGCAGATTAAAACCGGCCTGTGATTTTGCGATGGTCTATTTTGTCAATAAGGAACAGGTCTTTAAATACGAAATCACCCTTAAAAAGAATAAATATGTCATTGAAAATTTCAGGCTCCTTTCTCCCGGCGAAGTGGTAATCAGGTATGGCAGTAATGAGAAACCCTTAACTGGCTTTGACCATCCGGCAGATAAACTTTTCGGAAAAGCAAAGGAAAGCATTGAATCATGCCATAAATTTTGGAAAGAAGTATCAGAATATGAACAGGAGCAATATTGGCTTGGCTATGATTTTGATAACAGGTTTTGTGGGGTGGTCTATCCGAAGGAGAAAAATGAAAAGGAGATGCTGTATTTTCCGTTTATCCTGTTAAGTGATATAATTGCCGCAGATGCCCAGGACCCAAAACTGACCTGGAAGTTGATAGAAGATAAAAAATTCCAGTGGAGCCCTAAAGACAATGTCAAACCCAAAAGGAAATATGCAAAATGAACAAGTTCAATTTGACATACAAAAAAATTACGGAACTCATAAATCAAAGACCAATGAGAGATGATTGCGTAGACGACACATTATATGATGACGATGAAGCCGTTGAGGTTATAACGGATTCTATCTCGGAAGAACTGCGGGGAAAAATTTCAAAGGAAGATATTTTAGTTATTATCGACTTGGAATTTCAATACCTTGAGATTGTTAACCTTTTATTTGATCCTGACAAGCCGAGCCTTGTCAATTATATGGCTGATTTGGATGGGGATGCATTGGATTCCTATGTCATCGAAAACGCTCTAAAGCATGGCATATACTTGTCTTTGGATGAGTTGCAGGAGATTTGGGAAGGCGAAGATGTGTATTATGAAATGAATGGAATGTTGAGCGAGTTACCTTTGGATGAATTGAATTAACTTAGCAGACACTTTTAACCATTAAAACATAAACTATGGCAATAACTTGGAAAAATGTAACGAAAGAGCATATTTTGCTCGCAATTAAAGAGTTTGAAAACTCGAAAGAACCTTTCCCGCCAGCGCGTAATACATTCCTGCTTCATAAAGACAAAGAGTATCCCGCTAAACACATCCGAGGGCTGGCATATAAAATCGCTAACAAGAAAGAAATCTCCAAGGAAGATTATGGCGGGGGTGAAGAAACTGTTCGGTTTTTCGATCAACGTGGCTTTAATACCCGATACAGGGGAGAATTGATCATATCGGTATTAAACCGTAGATCAAGATTCTCATATGATGAACCAAACCAGATAAAGATCAATAAGAAGAACCCATAAATAAAAATATAATGAAAATCGAGCATCACAAAATCGCTAGACTTGTCTTAACCAAAGGCCTATATGGGAAAGACGGAAATTTCAATCGGAAAGAGATCGAAAAGGGCTTTAACAACTTCCTGAATAAAACATTCGATAAACAACATTTCGAGTTCTTGGTTATGGCTGGTGGAGTTATAAATTCAAATTTCCCAGATGAACTTGAAGATAAATATTCCATCGATGAGTTAGAAATTAAGCATATTGATGAGTTTGTTGATTGGGGAGAGGAAGTCCTCGCCTACTTTTTTAACTCTGTACTTGAAGCATCTTTCGATAAATTAAAAGAAACAGTTGATTATTTTACAATCGGGTTTGACTGCTTCAGCCAGAAAAATAAACAACATATTGAACTTGTCGCAATTGCTGACGTTAAAAATGAAGGAAAAATTCATTGGACAGGAAAATTTTACCCCATTGAAGCCCAGAAAAGAAGTTTGGTGAAGGTTAATGATTTATCAAGCCATTTCGTCAGACTTAACAATCAAAATGTACTTGTCCTAGGTTGTCACGACCTTGATGTATTTCATCCACGTGGTCAGGCAAATGTCGTCCCTGATAGTTATAAGGGCAAGATTTCAGCCAAGTTTAAACGCGAATGCAAAAAATTCAAACCAGACATTGTTTTGCAACACCCACATTCGACATATTTCGCCAGAACTTGGAGCCCCGCTTGGGATGTGCTTGAAAAAGAACTTCCAAGCGTACAACATTATGCTAGCGGAATATTCTACCCTACCTTAAAAGAAAAGAAAGACACGCTTGAAAAGGTGTTGGAGAAGACTAAAAAAGGTGATGTTATCGACTTTATCCTGATGTAACCTGTATCATACTAAACTGGTGAACAGTGGCGGCAACAATAGGGTTTAACCCCAAACTCATCAATTGTCCAATCTGTAACCTCGGATAGCGATTCGCCACAAACCTTGATGTATTTGTTCGTCCAGTCTTTTCCCCGTGAAGGTTTGGAGGCATTTATCGTATAGCATGACGCCCGATGTGCAACCAAATAATTGGCGTTTGGCGGATTGTTTGCATTGATTACAACCCCATTTGGATTCTGATTTAACCAGAGGATATAACCCTGGTCGTTGTTTTTAAAGATTTCCATTTTATTAATCTAGGTTTCTAATTTCTGCCTTAATTCATCGCGCAAAATTGCGTAAGTTGCCGTTCTCAGGATGAAGTCCTGCACATCCTTCTGCCGGAATTTCAGGTCATTCTTGAGATCAAGCCTCCCCAGTAGCACGATGCCATCAGTGATCAGGAACGGGGCTCTGTCCCCGACATAGTCAATAACCTCTTTATTTGTTATCCTACCCCTGTTCCCAACGGTCATTGCCCCAGTATGCGTTATCTTATAAGTAGTCTCACCCGTTGGTTCAATTGCCTTATCGAGCCGTAGTTCGAGTGCGTGTCCCTTTCTGTCGTCAACGGAAACCATCAGGTAGGTGCCCCACGTGCCTTGTGGATAGATTGAGTACCCAAGAACCCTGCTATTCCCATCAGACTGTCCCAGAACCAAACAACGATAAAATCCCATCAAACCTCCGCTTCCTGCATAACCAAAGTTTCCAAGACGAAACCCAATGTCGTCTGTTAATATTAATTGATCTGAGAGTTTGATGTGACTAAAACTAGATTCCAGATCATAGAATAAGTCCATAAGCTGAATCAAATATGGAATCCTATCCTCTTTTGTAATAATTGATATGAATTTGGCATTGATAAAATCCTGATGAACATCTTTGTCCTGCTTCTCTTCGTATGAACATCTAACCCATTCCATTGGTTTGGGCTTTATGTATTTTATTTTGTTCTTTTTGATGTCCAATAGGGAAGGGATATAATCAATCTCTTTGTTTGTCCGACGATCCTTTCCATATGTATCATATTCTTTCGTGGCAAAATGGAAAATAGGTTGGAGTATCGCAGCATACCTTTCAACCTGTTTCTCAATCCAGTATTCCCTGATGTTTATCTTGTCGTTCTCAGGGTCTTTACATTCGATCAATATTAGTGCCTGCGCATCTGCGTGGTATTTTGGTTTGTCGAATACCACAATATCAGCCCTGTCCTTTGCTCCGTGCTTAAAGTGAGCTAATGGAACTTCCACGCCGATGTTTTCTTCCTCAAATCCTTTCATATCAATAAGAGCATTCAATAGGCGTTGCCTGAAAAGTTCTTCAGAGTGAACCACCAAGGGTATTCTTCTGATTCGGCAAATTATTTTGTCCTTGCCTTCTTGTTTTATGAATTTCGATTTCATTCTAAATGGTTACGCCCTCAAATATAAATAATTATCATATTGAGGCTTAGTTTATTTTTCTTGCACCCGTTTTGCCGCTCCAGACTGATTCTGATGACGATGTTTTGCCGACTGATGCCGACAGTTTCTCACCCGTCGTTCCATTGGTTGCCGATTTTACCGACACGTTATAACCCCTATATGTATCCCCCGCATTGATGAAAGCCAATCCTGATGGGGTGGTTTTCGTTGTTTCATGCACCTTTTATCCATGACAAACTTGAATCCAATACCCCTACCTTGTTTTACACCTGTTTAACCGAAAGTGAGGATTTTGCTTCACCTCATTGAGATCATGCGTCTAAGGCAAAGGGGTATTATGAAAAAGGGCATTATTGGGACACAAAACAACTTCTTAGATGAAGTTAGAATTTTGTTTGGGTAATTCTAGATAATGTCCTAATTTTACTCCGTATGGAGTAGATTCTCATAAATGACAATCCCCTAAAAGCCTTCAAATGAAGATCAGCCAGATCCTTGACAAGATTGATGAAAAGCAGTTGTTTGTTCCAGCATTCCAGAGGGAATATGTGTGGAAACGACAGAATGCAAAAGATTTAATCACATCCCTTATTAAGGAGTATCCCACAGGAACCATGCTCACCTGGGAAACCAACTCTCCTCCAGAGTTGAAGGGCCAACATAAGTACGATGAACGACAAGGAGCTGTTAAGCTGATCCTGGATGGGCAACAGCGGATAACAACATTATACCTCTTAATTCGTGGTATCGTACCTCCCTATTATACTCCTGAGGAGATAATTAACGACGTAAGAAACCTCTATGTAAACCTTGAAACTCAGGAACTGGAATACTACAAGAAGAACGCCATGAAGAACAACCCTCTCTGGGTGAACCTTACAGATATATTTCAGAATAAAGTCAGGTTAAGGGATATCGTAGAAGAGGTTGAGAGTAAAAACGGAGGAGAACGGATAGCCAGAGATAAAGAGAATGCAATTGATGACAATATACGAATCATTGAACGTATCAAGGAACGCGACTTTGTTGAACAGATCATTCCCACAAAAGCAAGCGTAAAAGAGGCAATTGATATCTTCTATATCGTTAACGCCAGCGGAGTTAATCTAACTGATGCCGAGCTTGCTCTGGCTCAGATATCCGGATACTGGCCCCAGGCCAGAGAGCGAATAAAAGCAAAATTGAGTTCTCTTGAGCAAGAGGGCTGGGTGTTTAGTTTAGACTTTATGATGTATGTCCTGCTTGGGGTCGTTCATTCGCTAGGATCAAAGATGGAGAAGCTACACACACCGGACAACATGCCTCGAATTATTGAGGTGTGGGATCAACTGGATAAGTACACCTTAGACTATGTCTTCAATATTATGAGAAGTCAGGCTTTCATCGATCATTCAAAGGAGATAAACTCTGCGTATGCTCTGATTCCTATCATTGCATTTGCCTTTAACAAAGGGAAAACGCCCCTCAATCAATTGGAAATAAAAAAAGCTGTTAAATGGTTCTACTATTCCCAGATCCGCCAGAGATATATAAGTCAGTTACCCCAGAAGTTAGATAAGGATCTCAGGATAATCGCTACTGAAGAGAATCCTTTTGATCGGTTACTCAACCTTATAGAATCTGAAAGGAAACTGGAGATCAACAAAGATGAGTTTATTGGAGCCGGAGTAAGTCATCCGTTATGGGGTTTGATGAAATGGTATTTCAAGAGTAATGGAGCTATCTGCCTTAGCACTGGATTATCCATTCGTAAAAATATGGGGAAACGATATGAACTTGAATGGGATCACATCTTCCCCTATTCTGTTTTAGCAGAGCATGGTTATGATAAGAATAACACAATAAAGTACTCTTTAGCCCAGGAGATAACAAATAGGGCAGTACTGACTCAGGTGGCTAACAGAACAAAGTCAGATAAGTTTGCAGAGGGTTATCTGACCGAGGTTCAGGAGAAGTTCCCAAACAGCTTGAAGCTTCAATGCATTCCTGAAGATAAAGACTTATGGAAACTGGAAAATTTTGAAGAGTTTTTGGAGACACGAAGGAAACTCCTTGCAAAAAAAATCAATGCTTTCCTTGAAGGACTAACCATCACGACAGAGGAAGAGGTTAAATTAGATATCATGGACTTGATCCTTGCGGGAGAGAATCACCATGTTGAATTCAAGACTACTCTACGGTATGATATGAGGCAAAACAATGTCAACAAAAAGCTGGAAGAGGTAATCTTGAAAACCATTGCTGCCTTTAGTAATGGACAAGGTGGCACATTGATTATGGGGGTAAATGATGACATGGAAGTAATCGGGCTTGAGAATGATTATGGAACACTCAAAGACGGTACCAAGGATGAATTTGAAGTACATCTCAGGAATCTGGTGAATAAAACCTATGGCGTTGAGTTTGCATCTTCCAACTTAACGATTTCCTTTCCTACTATCGAAGATGTGGAGATATGTGTAGTTGAGATAAAACCAGGGAAGAAGCCATTGTTTACTGAAGCAACTGATAGTCTGGGAATAAAATCAGAGAAGTTCTATCTGCGTAGTGGGAACTCTTCGCCAGAATTACCAGTAAGGGAGATTCCTACCTATGTCAGATCAAGGTTTGAGAATTTTTTTGAGTGAGCATAAGGTTGCAATAAGAAATTTTCAGGATCTTGTATAAAATTTCAATAGTGTAAAAGATGAAAACGCTAGAAATGAGTATTCGAGAATATCCGACCTATAAACTTGAAGAGGTCCTTGGAGAGAAAAGACAAGATTATTCTTCAGAAGCTATCGAATTTGCTGAAGATGAGTTAATTTTAAGGAAGTTGGGGTCTTTAAATCCTATCGAACAAATTGATTTCATATCATCTCTTAAAGACTTGCGATTGAAATTCATTATCAATCAAAGCAGACAGAACTATAGTCAGACATTATTTAATCTTGCGGAAAACGAGTATGCAAAAAGGGGATTTGAGACTGCAGAATGGTATTATTTAGACAACAACAAACCAATTGGGCCAGTAAAATTAAGTGACCTAAAAAAACTGGTTCGATCCATGAATCTTTTTCCTTATTCTCATGTTTTCAGAGAAGGCTTGCAAGATTGGGTACAAGCAGGGGGTGTTCCTGGACTATTTGACCGAAGCAATCCAAATATTCCACCACCACCTCCTTCACTACCACCACTCCCCTATAATAATATTCCTCCAATATTATCAGGAGAGGATAAGGCTGAAAGACAGGAAAGCCAGAATTTGGGCTTTGGCCTAGGGCTCCTTTGTGTTTTATTCCCGATTATTGGTCTCATATTATTCTTTACTGAGAAAAATGACAAAGGAAAAAATGCCTTGGGGTTAGCTTTTTTGGGAGCAATTATTGGAATAATCCTGTATTTTAGTTTTATGCCGACGTTTGTCTATATTTACTAACTTGACATATATCAGTTGGCTGTTGCCCGTCATTTGCCTCCACTTAGAAGTTATTTAACGAACATAGACAATAAGCCAATCCTATGAAAAGATTTGACAATGAATTTCAAAGGGTAATGGAGGATCATCTTATTAAATTTAAAGAAGGGATCCAATATCTCCCCTCTCCATCAATAAAGAAAAGGTGCTTCTATAGCGAATTATACGACAATCTCTTCCCTCCTATTAGATCTCTTTTCGCCATGTAAACACTCCATCCAGAATCAACGATCTCCTTCAAGGTGATTGATTACACTACTGGCAAACAATAACCCCTCTTAAGCAAAGGGGTATTAGGATTTTACCATTATCCTGATAGAATGTGCCGGATCAAAGACTTGAAGAAATACGTCTTTGGTCCCCATGGAAAGCCTCAATGATTTGATCAGTAGAAATATGCCTACGAGTGTCGTACAGGCATGTGGACGAATGATCTCCTTTTAAAGGTACAATGGTGCCACTTGAAAGTGCCTTCCTGACATATATTGTTTTCGGGAGTTATTTATCTTCATAAAACAAGGAAAGCCCTATGAATAAAAGGATGGAGAGGAGATGACTAAAATTAACCGACTTTTTTTCTTGACAATCAGAAATGCAATACCCCCTTCCTGATTTACACTTGTTTTGTCTGGTGTGGGTATAATGGTTCACTGGAAAGAGATCGTGCATCTGAAACAAAGGGGGTAGTGCGAGAAATGCCATTAATTGTCAATTAGAGATTAAGATATTTGAAAACATTTACTAATTTGCGATGTATTAGGTTTGGTCTAATAATATCTTATGAAAATTACTTTCCTATTTGGAGCTGGAGCAAGTGCAAATGTCTTGCCAACAGTGAATCGAATGACTGAAGCCCTTGAAAACTTCAGTAATCTAATTGAAAGTGAATTTGAGGCATCTGATGACATCCTGGTTTCCAGTTTAGGAATTAAAAAGAACAAGGCTAAAAAGCAAGTTCTTGCTGATTTTGAATGGCTAAAACAATCTTCATTAAACCATTCATCTATTGACACTTTCGCAAAAAAACTCTATTTAACTGGAAATACAAGAGATTTACACACACTAAAATCAGCCCTCGATCTATTTTTTACCGTACAACAGTTACTAAATGGAATAGATTTTAGATATGACCTATTCTATTCAACTATTTTACAAAGGGGTGAGCACAATACTATTGATTTACCAAATAATGTAAACTGCTTAACTTGGAATTATGATATCCAACTTGAATTAGCAGCCACTGGTTTCTTCAATATCCAATCTCCCAATGAAATTGAAAGGGTATTAAACATCGTGCCATTTGTAGATAACAGGGGACCCTACTCAGATAAATTTGCAATTGTAAAGCTGAATGGTACTGCTTCAGGCAGAATTCGTGGTAATAAATTTGATAGACTGAAACTTGATTTATCACTATTTGGTGCAAAACTATCAAGCGATGACCGAAAAGAAATTATTGATAGTTGTATTCGGGAATATGTCCGATCAAAAGAATTTGATAACAATATCCCAAGTTTGATGTTTGCGTGGGAAAATGATCCGTTATCAATAACGACAAGAGAATTTGCTAAATCTATGGTCAGAACGACTGAAATTCTCGTTGTAATTGGTTATTCTTTTCCGAATTTCAATCGTGAAATAGATAAAATCTTGCTCACAAGTATGCCGAATCTTAACAAAATAATTATTCAATCTGCTGACCAGAAAAGTATTGATATTATTAGTCAAAGGATAAAATCATTATCCCCAGGAGACTATCAGACAGAATCATATGTTGAAACTAATGATTTTTTTATTCCATTTGAGTTCTAATACTATTAGGCATAATCAAGGATGCAGCCCCTTAAACCGAAACTGACGGAATGCTACTTCCCCCCCCTTCATTTCATATCCTGATTGATTTTTATCAAATCTATCTATCAATCATAAGAATCCTGTATATTTGTTACAGGAGTTTACTCATTCTGTTAAGTTCCCAATAAGACTAACTGATTCAGACAATAACACTTACTTAAATTTTTTTATGACCCTCCTCTCCCTCTCTGCCCTTGAAACCTGGCTCTGGGACTCTGCCGATATCCTCAGAGGCTCCATCGACTCCAGCGATTTTAAGAACTACATCTTCGGACTTCTCTTCCTCAAACGGGCTAATGACGTCTTTGAGGAGGAGGTGGAGAATATCATCCAAGCCGAGAAGATCAGTCGGAAAGAAGCAGAAGCAGAAACTTACTTCTTCATTCCGGAAGAGGCAAGGTGGAAGGTGCTGACAGGCAAGACAGAGAACATAGGAGAAGCCCTTGATAAGGCATTTGCAGCCATTGAGCGAGAGAATACTCAGCTTGAGGGGGTGATGACCGCTATTAAGTTCGGAGACAAGGAGAAGCTCTCAGATAACCTCCTGCAGCGTCTATTGCGTCACTTCAACCAGTACTCCCTGAAGAATGCTGATCTTTATACTCCGGATATCCTAGGTGATGCCTACGAGTACCTGATTAAGATGTTTGCCGATGATGCCGGTAAGAAGGGAGGTGAGTTTTATACTCCCAAAGGAGTTGTTAAACTGATCGTTGGCCTCATCAAACCTCAACCCAAGAGCTTGGTCTATGACCCGACATGCGGCTCAGGTGGTATGCTGATCGAATCAGCCAAGTACATTGCTGAACAACCCAACGGGAAAATCGGTAACAACATCAATGTTTCCCTGTTTGGTCAGGAGAAGAACCTGGGAACATGGGCTATCTGTAAGATCAACATGATCCTCCACAACTTCATGGATGCCGATATCCGGAAAGGAGATACACTGACTGATCCCAAGCACAAGGACGATAAAAACAACCTGATGCTGTTTGACCGAGTGATAGCAAATCCCCCCTTTTCTCAGAACAAGTGGTGGAGTCCTGCTGAGACCAACATTGAGAGGAAGCTGGATAAAGAAGGCAAAGAGGTTGAAATCTCTCCGAATTATAATAAAGTGGTTGTGGATAAGCATGGCCGGTTCCAATATGGCATTCCTCCCAGGGGTTATGCTGATCTGGCTTTCCTGCAGCATATGGTAGCTGTTCTGAGAGAAGATGGCAGAATGGGCATTGTCCTGCCCCATGGGACGTTGTTTAGAGGCGGAACCGAAGGGGCTATCAGGCAGAAACTGCTTGAGAAAGATGTGATTGAGGGGATCGTAGGATTGCCTTCTGCTTTGTTTTACAACACTGGCATCCCTGCTTCGGTCTGGATTATCAACAAATCAAAACCAGAGCGGTTAAAGAACAGTGTCATCATCATTGACGCTTCTAGTGAGTTCAAGGAGGGAAAAGCACAGAATCAGCTG
>Ga0268276_1002699_pt1 | contig 14736 bp, 9 predicted proteins | sample saktaG_4_FD_190145 | JGI IMG/M metagenome (GOLD analysis project Ga0268276, IMG submission 190145) | Saline water microbial communities from Sakinaw Lake, British Columbia, Canada - sak_2010_1_5_45m | ecosystem: Environmental > Aquatic > Non-marine Saline and Alkaline > Saline ...
CTGGGTCATCGAAGCCACCGACGACAGCGGCCACACCGAGAAAGCAGAGGGCAGCCTGACCATCGTTGATGCTGACACGGCCGTTCCTGAGATGCGGAACTTCAGCGTCTATCCCCAGGTCTTCACCCCCAACCAGGACGGCATAGACGACCGGGTGGCCATCACCTTTTACCTGTCGAAGGAGGCCAAGTACCGCGTCTACCTGGAGGATGAGGAGGGCGACCGCTATCCCCTGGCCGAGAAGGAGAGAGAGATAGAGCCCGACCAGCCTGGCATGCACATATACGACTACGAGGGCGGGGTGGATTTGGGGGCCACTCCACCGCCCGATGGCATCTACACCGTGGTGGCCGAGGCCGAGGATCTGGTCGGCAACAAGACGATGATAACCAGCACCTTGACTTTCGTGGACGGTGGCGTCCCCCGGGCCGACATAGTCAACGCCGACGTGGACTTCGATCCCATGATCGTGCCCCTGGGAGGCACCCTGACCTTCACCGCCACCGTGGAGAACTTCGGCACGGTGCCCATCCGTACCACAGGTCCCACTCCGGGAACCATCTACGAGAGCGACCAGAACTTCAACAGCCTGGGATGGTACGAGGAGCCTGGGGCCTGGCGGCTGGGCATTGACTTCGAGACCAACTCCAGCGGCCGCCCCTACCCCTATCGCTTCGCCATCGGAGACGACGACGACCTGGAGATCAGAGTGATCAGGGGCCAGGAATACCGCTATCTGATGCCCGGCCAGCGGGCCACCGTGACCGGCCACATCCAAATCCTGCAAGAGCCCCCCCGCAACCCTATCTACTTCTTCGCCGGCCTCATCCACGAGGACGTGAGGATTGACGCCTTCAACGACCACGTGGATCCTCAGGAGATATCTATTGGGTTCTAGGGCTGCTGTGGTGCAAGGGGGAGTCTGGGGTAACAGGTGTTGAGTCAAGAGGATGGGGCTGTCCTGGGTTTGGGGCAGTCCCATGCATTATTGGCAACCCTGCCAAAGATGACGTTTATGAGACGTGATGGACTCGGGCAAGCTGACAGGTGAATAGATGTCGAACGCAACTGTTATGAAACTGTGAGGTTGAATAGACGCTAGAGGATGTATAATTATACTTGGCGCACAGAAACGTGTCCCTTGAACCACTTTGGCAGGTGAAGCATGGATCATAGAACAGAGCGAGAACTGGCTAAAGGTGAGCAGGTCACTGTAACCGTCGAGCGAGTCTTGCCCTTCGGTGTGTTTGTCAGTCTGGAAGATGGAAGAGAGGGCTATATCCGCCGTCGTGAGCTTTCGCTGGAGGGTGATTTTGCCCCACAGGAGATGGTATCTCCAGGGGAGCAGATCGAGGCCGTTATTCTCGAGCTTGCGGAGCCAGGTCGGAGTATAGAGCTCAGTCACAGGGCTTCCTTGCCCGATCCCTGGCAGGAGTTCGCTGGCAAGTTTCGGCCAGGAGACATAGTCAAGGCCAGGATCAAGGACTTGGTTCCTAGTGGCGTCTTCGCCCAAATCCTTCCTGGTGTGGATGGATACATTCCGACAGAAGAATTGGCTCCGTGGGCTGTGGTGAACCCAGAGGAAGTCGTCTGGGTGGGTGATGACACGGAAGCTGTAATCACGTGGCTGGATCCTACCCGTCAGAGGGTTAGGTTGAGCATTCGCCGTAGATTCAAGCAGTTGAGCCGGGTGGAAGTTGTTATGGAGCAACTGCACCAGAAGTCCAGAGCGCAGATCACAGTCGAGGATCGCTTGGAGGAGCAGACACCTGACTTGGAGGAATACCTGGGCGGGATAGAACAAGCTGGCCCAGTTCTGGTGGTGGACGATCACGATGCAGTCAAAGAGCCACTGGTGAACTGGCTGACCCGTCAAGGATGCCCGGCTGACGGGGTAAAGACGGCGGCCGAGGCGATAGAACGCTGTCGGGAGCAAGAATACGGGCTGGCTCTCGTAGACCTGGACTTGCCGGAGGTAGATGGGCTGAGCCTCATTCGACGACTCCGGAGCGATGGACACTCGACCTCTGTGGCCGTGATGAGCAGCCCGGAATGGCTCGAGGAGTATCTGGCACAGATCCAGGCTCTAGAGGTCGTCGAGGTTTTCCCCAAGCCTCTGAATTTGGATGACGTTAGGCAATTGTTGCTCCAATTAGCGAGGGGCGAAAAGCCAACATTACAGGCGGAGCCTGTGGCATCAAGCAGTGCTTCTGAAGTCCGGCAGTCTCAAGAATTGGCTATAGTCATGCGCTCCAGTCAGCCTCTGGCCAAGCGATTTCAGCATGGACTGGAGCAACTCGTCAAGGCGACACGGGCGCAAAAAGGCATTGTTTTTCACCTGGACCCGATCTCTCAAACGGTATCTATCGTTGCTCAAGCAGGGAGAACTCAACTGATTTCAGAAAAAACCTATTACTTAGTAGACAGCCCCGTGAAAGACGTCATCCAAGAAAGAGAAGTGGTCTGGGAGAGCCGGGTTTCGCATGGACACACGCCGCGGTTCCGCAAACTGCTGGATCTGTTGCCTTTTGAGTCTTGCATCGGGATACCCATTGAGGCGAGTGGGCAGGTCGAATATGCCCTATTCCTTTTCCATCGAAGATCTGGGGTCTTCTCCCGCGATCGCTTGCGAGATGCCGGGGCGATGGCGATTTTGTTCGCTGTGGCTCTGGAGAACCAGGCCTTGGATGAACGGGTACAAGCCATGAGTCGTATTTTCCTCAGTGGGCGACTGGCTGCCGGCTTCGGCCATGAGGTGTACAACAAACTTTCCGGCCTGGAGCTCCAGTCTCGCAACATCCGCTCTGACTTCGAACGCCTGGGGCGGGAGCACCCTCCTGCAGGTGACATTTTTGATTTCCTAGAGGTACAACGGGCGCTGGATAAAGCGGTGGAGATAACACTGGACCTGAAGCGGACGGTGATGGATTTCCGGCGGCTGATGGAGACAAAGGAGGAGAAGGCTGTGGACGTGAACCAGGCGGTGCGCCAAGCCGAGGCGTTGGTGCGGCCTCTAGCTCGACGGGCGAAGGTGGACATCCGACTGTTCTTGGACCAGGGCCTGCCACCCGTGATAGGTAGCAACATCGGCCTGCAACAAGTCTTCTTGAACCTGATGCTCAATGCCGTGCAACAAATGGAACGCCAGCCGGACGGCCGACGCGCACTGGAGATAGCCACCGTCCACGAGGCCGGGGATGGTACCCGTTTGGTGAAGGTTCGCTTCTCTGACAGCGGGCCTGGGATTCATCGTCAACTCTGGGATAAGATCTTTGCCTTGGGCTTCACCACCAGGCCAGGTGGATCGGGCCTGGGGCTCTACATTGCAAAGAGCCTGGTGGAATCCATGGGGGGACGGATCAGTGTCGAGGAGAGCCTGGTTCCACTAGGCACCACGTTTTCGGTGGAGGTGCCGGCGGTGGAGTGAGGAGTGAGGGACGATGAGCGAAGAGCGGGTGCGAGTTTTGTTGCTGGACGATGAAGAGAGCCTGCGGGTGCCTCTGAAGAGGTTCCTGGAGAAGAACTTCGGCTACCATGTAGACGCTATCGCCAGCGGCGGGGAGGCGCTGCAGAAGGTAGAAGAGGTCCAGGGGCACTACGATGTGGCCCTGATTGACGAGGTTCTTCTGCATGGGCCTGATGGCATCAAGGTGATGCAACGGATCAAGGCCGGTTACCCGGACATCGAGTGCATCGTCTTCACCGGCTGGGGCACCGAGTCTCGACAACGGGCGCTCCAGGCCGGAGCCTTCCGTTATCTGGAGAAGCCCTTTGACAACGACGAACTGGCCATGCTCATCCGCACTGCAGCGCAGCAGGTGCGTCTGCGGAACATCGGCCGAGCCATCCTATTGGAACAAGACCTGGATCGAGTGCTGGAAGGCATTACCGCAGCCGCTTGCTCCCTGGCACTGGCCGACGAGGCGGCTATCGTGCTTTTGGATCGAGGGACAGGACGACTTCGGGTGCACGCGAAGACCTATCCGGCTGAACAGCAATGGCAGAGGCATTTCAAAAACCAAGATCTGTCCAAGGAGATCATCCAGACCGGCCAGGTGGTACAGGTGCCGGACACCACACAGGATACTCGGGTAGACCAGAAGGTGATTGATGCCGATATTCGCTCGTTCTTAGGTGTGCCCATCCCAGGCGAGGGCGGTAACTCAGGGGTGCTCTACGTCTACAGCCACCGGCCGGGGCGATTCGACGAATGGGGGACAGTGGCGGTGCTTCAGACCCTGGCTGGACAGGCGAGTTTGGCTATAGCCAACGCCCAGGCATTCCAGCAGATTCATGCTCATGCCGGCTATATGGAAGCCCTGGTACAGGCCGGACAGGGACTAACAAGGACAACCCGCCTGGAAGACCAGTTAGCATTGGCCTGGGACTTCGTGCGGGAGCAACTCAAGGTTTCCACGTTCTTCGTGTCCTTATACGATAAGCAGACGGACATACTGCGCCTCCCCTTGCTCCACGACGAAGGCCAGCAAATCGAGATCGACGACCGCCTATTGGGTGACAATCCTAGGCAATGGGGCATCACTGGCTATGTGATCAAAATCGGGCAGGAATTGCATTGGCCTACACACGAGGACAAGAAACGACAGTGCTGTTCTCTAGACATTAAGGCAATCCAAATTGGCAAGCCATGCCAGTCCTGTTTCTACTTGCCCCTCAAGATAGGCGATGAGGTCATCGGCGCGATGTCCATGCAGAGCTACGATCGCCATGCCTTCTCTCCCATTGTGTTGGACGCCTGCCGAGCTTTGGGCAGCCAGTTAAGCGTGGCCTTGGAGAACGCCCGTCTGGTGACCGAGACCCAACGCCGAGCTGCCAACTTGGAGACCTTGCAGAACCTAGCTTTGACCATGAGTTCCTCGTTGCAGTTGGACGACACGCTGAAAGCCGTTTGCCAGGCCGCCGTGGAGTTCTTCAATACCGATCACAGTGGCCTGGTGCTTTTTGACACCGACTATGCACAGGGACAGGTAAGAGCGGAATATCCTGCGTTGGGCACCTTGGGCAAGACCATCCCGTTACGTGGCGTGCCGGCTGAGGAGCGGCTAATCGAAACCGAGGAGCCGCTAGTCATCTCCGATGTGGCCAGTGACGAGTCCCTGGGGCCAGTGCAAGACACCCTGTTGAAGTTTGATATCCAGTCTATAGTTATAGTACCAGTGATAGGCAAGAATGATAAAGTACTGGGATCCTTCAGCCTCGATGCCGTAGGCCATACCCGGCAGTTCACGGAGGAGGAAGTAAAACTCTGTAGGGTGTTTGCTGCGCATGTGGCAGTGGCTATTGAGATTGCTCGTTTGTTCCAGGAACGGCAAATCCTGCTGGACACAAGTAGAATGGTCTCATCGGCACAAGACTTGGATCAGAGCCTGCAAACCCTGGCTGAGAGGTTGGTCAAATCCCTCGCTATTACGTTCTGTCGCATCTCTCTCCTGGATGATACGGGGAGGATGCTCAAAATCAGGGCTGCGTACCCGATCCTTGACGACCTACCGTGGACCCCGGGGATTGGGCAGCAATACCTATTGACAGAGGCGCCAGAGGAGGCTAAGGCAATCGAAACAGGGCAATCCCAGCTCTTTCGATGGGAGGAGACCCCTGACTTGCTCTCAAGCCTAGAGCAGAGAACGAACGTACAAGGGGGGTTGAAGTGGGCTGTTGTGATCCCCTTAGCCGTTGGGGGAAACGTGTTCGGTGTAATCACCCTAGGAGAGAGGCGTAGTTGGGAGCGCGGTTTGTTCGTGCAAGAGCGGATAGCGTTATGCGAATCTATGGCTGATCAGGTAGCTGCTCTGATCGCAAGAAGGAAACTACAGGAACAGATCCAAAGGGAGATGCAAGAAAAAGCCAAACTGCTAGAGCAGGTGAGTAAGGCACGTGATACTGCAAAAGTCGTGGCCGAGGTGAGCGTTCTGGAGGATCTGCGGAGTACTCTGAATTCGATTGCAAAAGGGACCCAAGATGCCCTTCACTGTGACGCTGTTACTCTCTACACCTATGATCAGATCAGGGATGAGTTTGGATTTCCTCCGGCGATGGTTGGTGTGCGAGATACGGGGGAAGTACTTAAGTTTGGCTTGGTGGCGAGAGAATCAGTGATCCGACAAATCCTGGCACTCGACGAAGCGCACGTGGCTAAAGACGCCCTATCTGATTCGCTAATGGGTGGTGCTTTTGTCAAGCGGGAGGGGATAAAGTCGTCTGTAGGGATTCCCCTCAAGGTTGGGGAGCGCAAAGTCGGGGTGATGTTCGTCAACTACCGCTCGTCACATCGCTTCACAACGGATGAACTCACAAACATCGAACTCTTCGCCAACCAGGCATCTGTAGCCATTCGCAACGCTCAACTATATGACGAACTGCAAAAGCGGGCTGCTGCCTTACAAGCCCTATACGAAGCCGGTCGAGCAATAACTGGCACTCTGTCTTTGGATGAGATCCTTAGGCATATCGTTGAACAAGCATGGCGACTGGCCGAACTTCGTGAGGGAAAGACACACTTTAGCCATCTGGCCCTGGTGGACGGAAACCGTATCAGGTTTGTCGCCGCTTATCCCTCTGAGGCGCTGACCAAACTCCAGGATGGGGTTCATGAGATAGACCTGGAAAGGGATGTGCCCATAGGGATAACGGGGAGAATCGTCGTGACGCGTCAGTCCCGGTTGGTGGAAAACGTGCTTGAGGATCCCGATTACATTGAGACTGACCCCCGCGTCCGCTCACAACTGGGTGTGCCTATCCAGATGGGAGAGCGGTTTATCGGCGTTATCAACGTAGAGCATCCTGACTACAATGCTTTCGGCGAAGAAGACCAACAAGTTCTGGAATCCCTGGCTGCCCAAGCTGCCATTGCCATCCAGAATGCACAGCAGCATGAGGAACTGAAGCGGACCAAGGGGCTTGTGGGGGCGAGAACGGCCCTGGCTTGGATGGGGATGGCGAGCTCCTCTTGGCGACACGCGATTAGGAACTATGCCACAACTATTCAAGACTTGGTGGAACTGGCGCGGCGGGATATCGCTGCAAGAGCTACGGCAGAGAAGGTTCGTGAGCGATTAAGCCGCATCGAAGACATGGTCGCCAAGATTCAGGGTGCTCCTATCACGGCTCCCCTACAGGCGGAGGAAGGCGTGAGGTCGGTGGTAATTAATGAATTGCTGGAGGAGCGGGTCAAACAGTTATGGGGACGAGAGCCGTATAAGGGTGTGCAGATCGCACTTGACCTCAGAGCGGACGAGACCGCCACTGTGAGAGCCAGTCCTGATTGGCTACGTCGGGCTTTTGATATCTTGATTGACAATGCTGTAGAAGCGATGGTTGATTCTGCCACTCGGCAGCTCACCGTCGTCACGCAACTGATGAACAGCGGCGTAGAAGTGGCTATTAAGGATACCGGAAAAGGGATCCCCAACAGGGTGCTACAACGGCTGTTCCAAGCCCCCATCTCTAAACCCAAAGGGTCAAAGGGATTGGGTGTGGGGTTGCTAATGGCCCATACAATTGTACAAACATACAGGGGGGACATCCGGTTGGATTCAACAGGGCCTTCAGGAACCACAATGATTATCTGGTTACCTGTTGAAAGTTAGGAGCTGCCTAATTGGTTCAAATGCCCACACCTTCTCATTTTCTACTCGTCAGTGATTCTCCGGATGATTACGGAAATCAGGTGCTTCGAGAAGCCTTGGTTGCCTTGGGCTCTTTGCTAGTTGCTTCAGAGAGTGAGTTAGCCAGTTTGCTCCAAGAACAAACCTACGACATTGTGATTGTGGATGCCGGAGCAGTTACGAGCGCACCAAAGTTAGTTTCTCAGATTCGCGAACTAGACCCTGGTACCAGGATTGTCGTTGTTACTACTTCCAAGCACTGGAAAGTTGCCAGGGATATTATCCGAGCCGGCGCCATGGATTATCTGTCCAAGTCACTGAGCGAAGGGGAGATGTTGGCAAGTTTCCAGAAGGTTCTTGAACAGCATTCAGCAGTTGGAACTGCAGATACAGATGGAGGAATACCACATGGCAGAAGCGACTATCCTGTTTGCTGACAATGACATAAGCTTTGTTAACGCCCGAAAAGAGTTCTTGGAACACGAGGGATATGATATTATCGTTGCTATCAATCCATCCGACGCGCGGAGAATACTGGAGCAGGAACGAATAGATGTTGCGATCCTGGATATTCGTTTACTCAGAGATCATGATGAAAAAGACGTGAGTGGTCTGACCCTCGCTAAGGAGGTTGCTCGTCACGTCCCAAAGATCATGCTGACTGGCTACCCAACGATTGAGGCAGCAATACAAGCTTTGGCACCGGAACTTGAAGGGTTGCCGCCGGCTGTCAAGTTTTTGACAAAGCAGCAACAGGAGCAAGAGGGACCAGAGGTTCTTATCAAGGCCATTCGCGAGGCACTGCAACTTGGGCAGCGCGCTTTCAAGCAAACGGTGGATAGCATCTCCAGACAACTGAATGAAGACTATGCAGATGCAAGGAAAGAAGCTCGAGTACACTACTGGGCCTCCCTGGTGGTATCATTGTTAGGAATTGGACTGATCTTTGGTGGGATAGTCCTGACATTCCAGAGTGTGGATGACCGACCCGTTGGCATTGCCAGCACCGCTGGCGGGATCGTAACTGAGGTTGTCAATTACCTGTTTTTCCGCCGCGTGGACGTTGCCCATAAACGCGTGGATGAGTATCACGGCGAGTTGCTTCAGATGAGGCTGTTTGAGAGCCTTTTTGCCGCCAGCGATGAACTACTTTCATCAGAAGATCAAGATAACACAAAGAAAGAGATAATTGGCTTTGCGGCTAGACAGTGGCTCGCAACGCAGGGAAGCAAGTCCACAAGTTCCGAAATCACGTAACGTTTCAGAAGGTTGCTGGAGTGTGATGTATGAGAGTTATACTATTTGCTGACAATGACCGTGACTTCGTGGAAGCCCGATCGGAGTTTCTCGAGGCTGAAGGGTACACTGTGTTGAAGGCATTTTCCCCCGAGGAAGCCCGAAACATTCTTGATCACAAGCGAGTGCAACTAGCAATCCTTGATATTCGGCTTACAGATGACACTCCCGGAGACATTAGTGGCATGGAACTGGCTCTAGAAGCTACCTATGATTCACTTCCGAAAATCATGCTGACCGGCTTTCCAGATGCTGAAACTGCCAAGCTTACCTTGAAGCGCAGAGTAGATAGGTTGCCAGCGGCTGTGGATTACATATCCAAGAAAGGGGAAAAGGAGAGAAAGGGAGCAGAGGTGCTGATCGAGGCTGTGGAGCGGGCCTTCACTCAGCACGTCCGCATCAACTGGGACCTGGTCATCCGCTGGGATGAGCGGGAGCGCCTCTCCTTTCCCCACTTCGTCACCATCATTGAGCCCGATCTTGATAGTGTCCGCCTGCCTGATCGGGCCGGCGAGCTAGAAGACCTGTTTCGCAAGCTGTTCTACGAAAAGAGCCAGATCACTGTTGGCCAGCTCCTCTGGCGCCGAGAAGGGCGGACCTGCATGACGGTCTTCGCCTATTCTCCGAAAGAGATCTTAGAGCAACTCGTCGTCACCTGTGGGCTGAGGCCCCAGATCGAGCAGGAGATCGCCCGCCACAGGGAATTCGCGCCCAAGGGAGGCACTGGCACTGCTCTGGCCGGCTTCGCCGAGACAATGCGCTTCGCCGCCGTAGCCTACGTCCTGCCCGAAGCCGATTTGGAGCAGGTGCAGACGTTCGAGGCTTTCTATCGGGTGAATAAGGCAGCACGGGTCAGAGAGGCTCTAGGGCACCTTTTTCAGACCACCCTGGCTGCCTGGCATCGGGGAAGTCGCATCCTGGACGAGACCAAAAGTCTGAGCCAGTTGTACCTTGAACATCTGAACTCCAGTCTGGAGGAGATCACACAAGAGGAATTCCAACAGCGAACTCAGGTACTGGTCAAGGAGGCCCTCTCCCTGGGTCCGACGACGATAGAGCTTTCAGCGGACGAATTGACCCTTCGATTCCCCAACAGTGACACCGTCTCCTATCCCAACCCGATTCCCCATATCTACGAAGAAGCAGTGGCCGATGGCCCACCAGTGGTATGCCGCATCACTCCTGGCACGCTGAGTTGTGACAACATCCTGGTGGGTCAGCAGGGCCGGACATGGCTCACTGACTTCGCCCAGGCCGGCCCTGCCCCTCTATTGTGGGATTTCGTCTCCCTGGAGGCAATTGTCCGTTTCGACCTTGTGGAGTCTGCTGACCTGCAGGCCCTGCACGAGTTTGAAAAGCGCCTGGTGGCTCCAACTCGCTTGAACGAACGTTTGTATATCCAGGATATAGAGCCTCAGTTTCGAAAAGCCCTCAGTGTTGTCCAGGAGATTCGACGCCTGGCTTTCCATTCCGGAGGAGGAGATCCTATACCATACTGCGAGGGGCTTCTTTTACGTGCCATGAGCAGTGTAGCAGGCTACGCTCCTGATATCAAGCACACCCGACAGGAACTGGCTCGGCTGGCTCATGCTCTCCTCGCTGCAGCCATGATCTGGGGTAAGATAACACAGATAGGCGAGAAGCCTTCTACTGGGGGTTCTCCTCCAACGGCGAAGGCGATAGAGATTGACAAGGCCAGCCACCAGGTCCGTGTTGAAGGGGAACAGGTTGCTCTGAGTCCTTCGGAATTCGACTTGTTGCTTTACCTCTATAATCATGCTGGAAGTCTCTGCGAGCGCCGCCCCATTGTGGAAGAGGGACTTAAGGATATGTATATAGATGACGAACAGCAAGCAAGTCGGATCAACTCCCTCGTAGGTCGTCTGCGGGAGAAGATAGAGCCCGACCCCGATCATCCGCGCTACATCCGTACCATTCGCGGGAAGGGCTACATGCTCTGCCAGCAGTGATGAAGACCACCTGTGATGATGTGTTCTGCTCGCATCTTTCTGTCATCTTTCGGTGCCACATCAACATCTTTCCGTCATAGAACTGTGACAGGTACAAGCTAGTTATCATCTGTTCGCATACAATTGCAGGCCAGCCGTGAGCAACGCGGCTGGCCTTTTTGGTTTATAATACGAGTGGCTTGTAGGAAACGACATGAACCTTTTCGTACGGAGAGCTTGCAGTCACAGCGACTAAGGAAGGCCATCTACGAACAAAACAACAGGGGGGCATAGCCAATGGCAACAGTAGGTCTGCGAGGGTGCAGTCAGATCTATGAGGAGCTTGAGCGTGTGCAGGCGCAAGCCGAGAAGTTCAGTATTCAGTTGCGCCAGGGATCCGATTCGAGAGGCGATGAGGCCGACAAGGCCAACGATTTGATGCAGCGATCCACAGGCATGGCGCTCTGTCATCATCTGCGGCAAGAACTTCAGCAGTTGGTACATGCTGAGAAACGGTTTGCTCAGGGACTCGCCAGTGTGTGCGAGGATTGCGGTCAACCCATTGAAGCTGCACGGCTGGAGCTTCTAGTCGGTGTCACCCGCTGTGTCAGTTGCCAGCGGCGCGCCGAGCAAAAGGCTCGCAGATCCCGAAGCCATGCAGCGTGAAAGACACAACGAGTCTACCTTAGTGGAGGACCTCAGTTATAGTTAGCCGGCCAAGTGTCGGGAGGAGGGAGCAGTGATGAAAACAGCAGTCGTGTTTGTGCTCATCGTGCTGGCGCTCGCATTTGCTTTCGGCATGGTCTTCGCAGGATCAGAGCTGGCAAACCCTTGGAAAGCGCGAGAACAGGCTAGCATGATGAAAGCACAAAGAGAAGCTTGGGAAGCCGAGAACCAAATCAACTTGAAGTGGCTGGAACAGGAGCAGGCAGTCAAGATAAAAGCGTTGGAAGCTCAACAAGCCCAGGAAGCGGAACATAGGGAGCGTTGGTTTCAACTCAAATCGCGCGGGCTGGAGACGCTCGTGGTGGCGACCAGGGCGGCCTCCGTCGCGATAGGGGGCGCTGGGGCTTTCTATCTTCTGTGCGCCGGCATAGCTCTTTTGAGGCAGCAGAACCAACCCCCTACTGAGGTTGCTCAAGAAGGCCGCCGGATGATTTCTCTCTCTGGTCTCCTGCAACGTGTCCGAATCCTTGCTCATAATCCTGTGGCCGCGCTGGCGTTGCTGATTCTTGGTATGGTCCTCTTCACCGTCAGCGTCGCTTCGTTGTAGTCGCTGTCCTCTCTTGAAGGGCGAACAGGATACCTTAAGTCTCCACAATGATGAGGAGGGTATGATGCAACACTACCAGTTCTTTCCCATCGACCGGTATGCCGAGTGTATTCTATTCTTTCTCCAGTGGTTGATCCGGGCCCTGGGTCTCAAATGTCCTCGGCAAGTCCTCTCCTTTTCCCTGCCCTCGGAATCTAGCCCGACGTGGATTCGTTAGTCTATAAGCTCCATAGACCTGCGATCCAGTCGGCCAGGCAACCCGGGCCATCATGCGCCTGTGCATGATGGCCCGGGGTTTCTTTTGGGCGTAACCTCCTGGATAGGGCGCGACCCTCTCGTTTGATTTTGGAAGTTTTTGTGGTATACTAGACGAAAGGTTGAAGAGCGCGTACTGCTTCTGAAACTGCCTTGCCTCCGTTGGATAAGGGAGCTTGTCTGGAGGTCAACAATGAAGCCCCTGTCGCCCCGACAGAGGCTTGCCTTTTGCCGCGCAATAAGTATAATTGAGCTGTACCTCAGCAGCACATCTCGTTTTTACGGGGGGTAAGTTTGGACCTAGCCGTCGTGATCGTCAATTGGAACGTGCGGGGGTTGCTGGAGGATTGCCTGGCCTCGGTGTACGAAAGCTTAGAGGACTCGACTCTCAGGGGCGAGGTTTGGCTGGTGGATAATGCCTCGACGGACGGCAGCGCGGCGATGGTGCGGGAGCGCTTCCCCCAGGCCAGGCTTATGGCCAACGGGACCAACGTCGGCTTCGCCGCGGCCAATAACCAGGCTCTGCGAGCGATGGGGTTTCCCTCCGACGAGTCTCACGAACTGCCCCGCTACGTTCTTCTGCTGAATCCCGACACCGAGGTGCTCGGTGATACCCTGACCACGATGGTGCGTTTCCTGGACGGGCATCCCCAGGCCGGCGTGGCCGGGGCCAGACTCCTCTACCCCGATGGCCGCCTGCAGCACTCGGCCTTCGCCTTCCCAACCCTGGCCCAGGCCTTGCTCGACTTCTTACCCCTTCACCATCGCCTGCTTAACTCCCGCCTCAACGGTCGCTATCCCCGCCGACTCTACGAACGGGGGAAGCCCTTCCCTATTGACCACCCCCTTGGGGCGGCACTGATGGCGCGGGGGGAGGCCATCCAGGAGGTGGGCCTGCTGGACGAGCGGTTCTTCATCTATTGCGAGGAGATTGATTGGTGTATGAGGGTGAAGAAAGCGGGCTGGGGTATCTACTGCGCGCCCAGGGCTGAGGTCGTGCACCACGAGGCCAGGAGCACCAGGCAGGTGCGGGGCGAGATGCTTGCGGCCCTATGGAGAAGCCGCTATCTGCTGTTTGAGAAGCACTATGGTCGTTTCTATCAGTGGGCCGTGCGCCGCATCGTGCGGCTGGGGCTACGAGCGGAGAAGCGTCGAGCGCTGGTGGCTCATGAGCGAGGTGAGATCAGCGAAGCGGAACTGGGGAGTTGTCTGGCCGCCTATCGGACGGTGAGAGAAATGTCATGAGCAGGAGTCTCGCAAGTTCCCCCGAGTTCCCATGTCTCGGAGGAACTTGGGGGAACTCAGGGGAACTCAGGGGAACTCGGGGGCAACTCCTTTTCCAGACCGGACTGAGTAGGTGCAGGCAGGAGATTGCTTCGCCTTCGGCTACTCAGAAACTTCCCCTCACCCTCCCCCTCTCCAACGGGGCGAGGGGGCAAGTCCCCTCTCCCTCGCAGGGAGAGGGTTAGGGTGAGGGTGGGACGCTTCTGCCTCCTACAGTTGGCGCACCGCGCCATGGAAGACTCGCAATGACAGGGAAGGAGGAAGCCAATACTAACCGTCATTATCCTCACCAAGAACGAGGAGAAAAACATCGCCGATTGCATCGCCAGCGTGCAATGGGCCGACGAGGTCGTGGTCTTCGACTGCTTCAGCCAGGATGGGACGGTGGAGATGGCGCGAGGGGCGAGGGCGACGGTTCTCCAGCACCCGTTCCAGAACTTCGCTCAGCAGCGCAACGCCGCCCTGGATGCCGTTGATAGCGATTGGGTGTTCTTCGTTGACGCCGACGAGCGAGCCACGCCGGAGCTGGCGTCCGAAGTACGCCGCGCCATCCAGGATGAATCGCGGTCGGGCTGGTGGGTGCCGCGCCACAATTATATCTTCGGCCGCGTGATCCGCCACGCCGGGTGGTATCCCGACTACCAACTGCGCCTCCTGCGGCAGGGCCAGGCCCGCTACGATCCCCAGCGGGAGGTTCACGAGCTAGTCATCCTGGACGGCGAAGAGGGGTATCTGAAGAATCCCCTGATCCACTACAACTACGACACCCTGGCTCAATTCATCGCGAGGCAGAATGGCTACACTGACTACGAGGCCAGGATCCTCTTCGACCAGGGCGTCCGCCCCAAACCTCATAATTTCATATTGCAGCCTCTCAGGGAGTTCCGGCGGCGCTACGTCTCGCTGGCGGGCTACAAGGACGGCTTCCACGGGCTGCTCTTGAGCCTGTTGATGGCCTACTACACTTTGGTGATGTACCTGCGCCTGAGGCGGCTGTGGCAAAGCAAATCTTGACCTAATTGCCAGGTCATGCTATAATCGGCCTAGCTGAGAA
>Ga0268276_1002700_pt1 | contig 14736 bp, 17 predicted proteins | sample saktaG_4_FD_190145 | JGI IMG/M metagenome (GOLD analysis project Ga0268276, IMG submission 190145) | Saline water microbial communities from Sakinaw Lake, British Columbia, Canada - sak_2010_1_5_45m | ecosystem: Environmental > Aquatic > Non-marine Saline and Alkaline > Saline ...
TGAGACGCCAGTTTCCTTGTGCTGAGAAATTGTCGGAATGGATCAATATTTGATTTATTACGAATTGGATGGGGACTTTCAACTTAGCGCTGGTCTACGTTAAAAATTTCTTCAGGCAATTTACCGGGTGTTAACAGATAAACAAAAAACCAGGGGAGTATGTGATGAAAATTAATTGTCTTGCTTGTGGGCATAATGTAGATTTAAGCGATGCTTATTCGGACTATGAAGGGTTAGTTAAATGCTTTGCTTGCGGCGCTTTATTAGAAATCAAAACCGAAGGTGGTTCTTTGAAGTCGGTTCACTTTAATTCGTTTCCGCAAGAAAAAGATGCGGTGATAGAGAGCAAAAAGTAACTTTTAGGAAAATAGCTGAGGATATTTAAATATGGTTAAGCAAGTAAAGAACAAAACAGGAAAATATTTATATGCCGTGATTGGTAGCTCCGACGAATTTATTTATAGTTCTTGCGGCATAGATGATGGCGATGTTTATACTATTGAACATAAAGGGTTAAGGGTTGTTGTCAGTGATGTTGTAAACAAGCGGATGCGTCCGGAACGGCGGCATATTGCGGCCCATCATAAAGTGCTTGAAAAGATTATGGAAAAGAGAACGCCACTGCCCATCATTTTCGGGACTATTGCGGATGATTTGGACGCGATTCAAAAGATCCTTTTTCATAATCGTAAAATATGTCTGGAGAATCTCGCACGCGTGGCCGGTAAAGTGGAAATGGGATTGCGCGTTATCTGGGATGTGCCAAACATCTTTGAATACCTGGTGCAGACGGACAAAGAATTAATGGAGGCCCGGAATCGCTTTTTTGGAGGCTCTCAAGAGCCTGACAGAGAAGAAAAAATTGAACTGGGAAGAATTTTCGCCCAAAGTCTTAAGGCTAAGAGGGAAAAATATACCGAAAAAGTTGAGAAAGCCCTGTCAAAATATTGCTGTGAAATCAAACGCAACCGACCTTATGCTGAACGGGATGTGATGAACTTGGCCTGTCTTGTTGAAAGAGAGGCTAAGGATGCGTTTGAAGTTGGCATCTTTGAAGTTGCCAACATGTTTGATAATAATTTTGAATTTGATTTCAACGGACCATGGGCCCCGCATAATTTTGTCGAGACGGATTTTAAGCTTTAGTGAAAATACAATGCTGATAGTTGATGATATTTTGTTAGCGCCTTTTAAGGGCCTTTTTTGGGTTTTTCAGGAGATCCATAATGCGGTTAAAGAAGAACAGGTCGCAAATGCCGAGGATATCACTTCCGAGTTGAGGTATATATATATGCTTGTGGAAACCGGCAAAATTACAGAAGCAGAGTTTAACGCTCAGGAAAAAAAACTCCTCGATCGCCTGGATAAGATCAAAAATTCTTCCGACGATCAAGAGGAAGAAGAGGAAGAGGAGTAGATTTAATATATGCCCGTAGAAAAGCCATCTTTTTTTAGTGAAAGAGAACCACGGCTTTTGCTCTTTGGTGGTAAAGGCGGTGTCGGCAAGACTTCTTGCGCTACGGCTACCGCGCTGAATTTCGCTGGCCGGTTTCCGCGAAAAGCTTTCCTCCTCGTCTCAACAGATCCGGCTCATTCTCTTGAAGACAGTCTTGATGGTGCCACTCCTCCTCCCAATTTAAAAGTTCTCGAGCTTAATGCTCAGGAGTATTTGGCCGCCTTCAAGCAAGAACATAGCAAAAAACTTGAAGAAATCGCTTATCGCGGAACATTTCTTGATCGTGACGATATTAGTCAATTTTTAGATCTTTCATTGCCTGGTCTGGACGAGCTCATGGCTTTTTTGGAAATTTCCCGGTGGGTTCGCGAGGAAAGTTACGCTTGTATTGTAGTTGATACAGCCCCAACGGGGCATACCTTGCAATTATTGGCCATGCCGGACACTATGCGCAAATTCCTCGACATCATAGATACCCTGTTAGCCAAACATCGCTACATGAAACGCTTATACAAAGGTGTTTACATCCAGGATGACCTTGATGAATTTCTTTTGGACCTGTCCGGGTTGGTCAACCAAATGACGGCCATTTTACAAGATTCAGGGCAGTGTCAATTCGTTCCGGTCATGCTTCCCGAAGAGTTAAGTATCGAGGAAACCCTGTCTCTTGTGGAGACGTTGCAACAGTTAAAAATGCCGGTCAATGATATTATAATCAACAAGATTTATTCCCAGGGTCTATGTCCCGTTTGCGCAGACCGGCAACTTCGTCAAATGAAAAGACTGGCAGCGTTACCGCAAAAATTTTCGGGACATCTTTTGTGGAGTGTTTTTTTACAGTTACAGGAAGTCCATGGAATGGCTAATCTTAAGGCTTTCTGGAATAATATATTGCCATTGGAGACTGTTTTAGCTGAATTTAAGCTGGTTGATCTTAAACCGGCACCCCGGCTTCCTGCGGTTGAGAATCCGGGAATGTTGCCTGTTCGCGAAGCAAGCAAGTTATTGATTTTTGCAGGTAAGGGCGGCGTAGGAAAAACTACGCTGGCCTGTTCTACGGCCATCCGCTTGGCTCGCGATTTTGCCGGCAAGGAAATATTGCTTTTTTCCACAGATCCTGCGCACTCGCTGTCAGCCTGTTTGAAAACAAAGATTGGTTCCCAGCCAACCCGTTTGGCTTCGGGACTAACAGCTATGGAAATCGACGCAAAGGCAGAATTCGAAATTTTGAAAAAACAATATGCCGAAGAGTTGGAAAGCTTGTTAACTGCGTTCTTGCCCAATCTCGATTTGACTTTCGATCATGAGGTGATGAAACGCATTATCGACCTTTCGCCACCCGGCCTGGATGAAATTATGGCGCTTACCTTGGCGATGAAATACTTCTCCGAAGGTAAATATGATATTTTTATCTTCGACACCGCGCCGACAGGACATTTGATTCGATTATTGGAAATGCCGGAACTTATTGACCAGTGGCTGAAAGTCTTCTTTGGACTTTTGATAAAATATAAATCGATCTTTCGCCTACCTAAAGTTTCGGGGCAGCTGGTGGACATGTCTAAAAATCTCAAGAAATTTAGAGCCTTGCTAAAAAACAAGACTTCGGCAGCGGTATATGTTGTTGCGATATTAACGGAAATGGCTTTTCATGAAACCCGGGACCTGGTGGCTGCTTGCGATCGTATGGAAGTTGATACGCCTCTCCTATTCCTCAACCTGGCCACCCCCAAAAATAAGTGTTCTCAATGTTCCGCGCTCCACGATATGGAAACCCAAGTTTACTCTTTGTACCGGCAGGCATTTTCCGGCAAGCACCAAACCATTGTTTACTGTCAGGGGGAGCCTTTGGGGTTGTCGCAGCTGGGTGAATTGGGGCAGGCCTTGTATCAACAAGCCCCATTGAATAAAACTAGTACTCTCCATAAGCCTGGATATAGATGAAAACCTTACTTAAACAGGAGGAAATATATGGCTGACACCTTGCAATCTGAAGAACAGGTTTCTCTTTGTGAAGCTCTTGACCGCATTCTTAATAAAGGTGTGGTTGTATTGGGGGATGTGACAATTTCAGTGGCTAATATCGACTTAATCTACGTGTCCTTGCAAACTATAATAACTTCTGTTGAAACCGCCCGAAAACTGATAGGTACTAATGATGATCATGCAGAAATCTAAAATTGAGCCGGAAGCGGCAAACGTTACCAAGGCCGTATCGCCGGAGTTTGATAAAAGTTTCCCCCTTCTTTCTGCCGTTCAAAGAGGCCGGTTAAACATTGATCCGGACAAAGCAAAAAATGGCTTGGGGCAACTTGTGTTAACGATAATAAAATTGCTGCATGAGCTCATGGAACGTCAGGCGATAAGGCGGATTGACGGAGGTTCCCTATCTGCTGCCGAGATCGATAAACTTGGAGTAACGCTGATGCAGCAGGCTCAGGAAATTGAAAGACTGCGCCATGAATTTAATCTGGAAGAGGACGACCTTAATCTAGATCTTGGCCCGTTAGGAAAACTTTTATAAGGAGAAAATGTAATGGTGAATCAACAAGCTGTAGTGCATTCAGTCAACAGCACCAACTTGGCGGATCTGCTCGAACGTATATTGGACAAAGGCGTTGTTATCACTGGTGATATCAAAATTAAATTGGTGGACATTGAGCTGCTAACCATCCAGATCAGACTTGTCATATGTTCTATTGACAAAGCGATGGAAATGGGTATGGATTGGTGGAAAAACAATCCCACCTTTACTTCCGGAGGGCAGGAACAGGCTGATACTCTTGCCGGGATGAAGAAACGATTAGACCAGCTGGAAGCTTCACGCTCAGAGGCGTAGTGTGGGAAGCTCCAATTTGAAGAAAGAAGGTTTTGATTACTATATATAAGGGAATATCATTATGGTTAAAAAAATTAAGGAACTGATACCGTGTGCTTATTGCAAAGGGAAAGGAGTGGATCCTTATAGAATTATGTCTGAACTTTCCACTTGTTGTGCCTGCCTGGGGAAAAAAACTATTGAAGTAATTACGCCCTTCAAGGAGTGTTTATTTTGCCGAGGTTCGGGAGAAGATCTCGGGGGAAGATATTCTTGTGGGGTGTGCGGTGGAGCTGGTGTTGTCCATGTGCCGAGGCCTTCCCAACCATGTCCTGAATGTGAGGGGGTCGGAATAACCGGCGGAGCCTCGCTTTATTGCACAAACTGTAAAGGAACGGGGGGAATTTCCCTTTTAACCACATAATTATTGAAGAGGTTGTTAAAATGTTGAAATTAAAAACTTCCCGGGAAATTTCTACAATATGCTCGTCAAAGAGCTTTCGCTCTATGCGGAACAGTACAGGTTTTACGGGTAAAAATCAAGATACAGCAAGAGTTTTATTAGAGAAAAAAAGATTATCCAAGCGGCAGATCCGGAGAGCTGCTGTAAATGAGCAATGGAATGATCATTATGCCATAGTAATTAGGGAACTGCCCACATTGCATGCTAACAGAGGTGTCAAGCGCAATTCAAAAACAGTCCATTTACGCAATGAAAAGTAGTCCACCAAGGGGATAACATTATGAATAGCAACAATGATCTTGAATCTTCTGGAAGATTATTGTTTTATATTCCAGTAGTCCATACCTCAGCAGACATGGGCTCTTTAAGCGAGCCCATACGTCGGATAACAGTACATAAATTGGGCAAAAAAGGCTGGGAAGATAAAATTCATTGGATAGATAAACTATGGACACACATTGAAAAAGTTGTTGGTAATCTGGACATTGACTACGAAAAAGTTCGTCTTTATCAGGATGGGTTACCGGTTTGCGGACGAGAAGTTGAATTGGTAAATGAAATGGCAAAAATGAAAAGTCGCAATCATGAGCTTCTTCTCCATTTGATGCAAAAGGGCGCTCAAATAATGGGAACCGAATCTACTGACCTTTTAATACAAGAATATAAGCGGGTAAAAGAGGTCATGTCTGCAAGCGCTACGAAAGAAGCTGTAGAAATTACAGCCCAACAAAAGAATTCCGGAGATTTACTCCTTAAACAACGGGACAAATTTATTGCTCGGCGGATTAACAGTACTCTTAAATCCGGCGAAACAGGAATATTGTTTTTAGGTATGCAGCACTCATTGGAAAATCACCTTGATAAAGATATTCGTGTAAGCTATCCTATTAACAGTTTCTTTAATGATTCCAACATTAAAAAGTGAGGTATTTTATGAGTGAGAAAAAAGGAAAAGCAAGTTTTCAAAGTGGTTTTGAAGGAATCCTTGGAGGACTTACCGGTTTTATCGAGAAGCTTAGCGACTTGGCTGAAAAAAGCGAGAAACTTTCTCGCACCAATGAATTTAAGGTGGAAGGTGCGAATAAAGATGTTAAGGGCGTTTACGGTTTTTCCGTCAAGGTTGGCTTGGGAGATGATGGTGAGGGCATTAAAGTAGAGCCTTTCGGCAACATTCGAAAAGATGAAGAGACCGGACAAACCATTGTTCAGGAAATCCGTGAACCGGTGACAGATGTATTGGAAGAAGACGGGTATACTCTGGTTGTCGCTGAAATGCCCGGAATTGGCGCCGACGATATTAAGCTCGATGTCAAAGATGATTTACTGACTATTTATGCTGAAAAAGGTAAAACAAAGTATCGCAAGGAAATTCTTCTACCCCATAGTTATCCTCGTAAAAAGATGAGTATTGCCTGTAATAATGGCATTATTGAAATAAAATGTCTCCCTGAGAAGAAACATGAAAAACGAAAAAAATGAGTTAAAACTTAAAGTTACTGAGGCTATTAGTAAAGATGTCGGTCGTGCCTTTGCCCGGATGGGTCCCGAAGATCAAAAAAAATTACAAATAGTTACCGGTGATATTGTAGAAATCCTTGGAAAAGGCAAGACCGTATGTAAGGTAATGCCGGCATACAAAGAACTCCGCGGTCAATCGCGGGTGCAACTTGATGGGCTATCGCGAGAAAATGCCGGTGCCCGACTTGATGATTTTGTTCTCGTCCGCAAGATTGAATGTCGGCCGGCGATCCAGGTTTCGCTGGGACCTATTACGGTTACCCCTACTAATCGGGATTTGCAGTACATAGGCAGTCTTTTAGACGGGTTACCGGTTCGGGTAGGTGATAAAGTTCGCGCGACTTTATTTGGCAGTCGTTCGGCAGACTTCAATGTTGAAAGTACCAAGCCCGATGGTCCTGTGCTCATTAACCACGCTACCCGGCTTGTGATTGGCAAAACACAAGCAGAAGATGCCGGCCGGACAATATCATATGAAGACATTGGAGGGCTAAAAAATCATCTCCAACGTATACGGGAGATGATTGAGCTGCCTTTGCGTTATCCTGAAGTATTTAAAAAACTAGGTATTGATGCACCCAAAGGCGTGCTGCTCTATGGGCCGCCGGGATGTGGAAAAACTCTGATTGCCAGGGCGATAGCCCATGAAACTGATGCTAAATTCTTTTGCATTAATGGACCTGAAATTATCCATAAGTTTTACGGCGAAAGTGAGGCGCATCTCCGTAAAATCTTTGATGAAGCCACGCAGAAAAGTCCCAGTATCATTTTTCTCGATGAAATTGATGCCATCGCTCCCCATCGCGAGAATACCATTGGCGATGTAGAAAAACGAGTGGTTGCCCAACTCCTTGCACTGATGGATGGACTTACCCAACGCCAGAATGTCATCGTTATTGGAGCGACAAATCTCCCTAATGTCTTGGATCCTGCCTTGCGCCGCCCTGGTCGTTTTGACAGGGAGATTTGTATTCCCATTCCCGATCGCAATGGAAGATTGGAAATTTTGGAAATTCACAGTCGAGGGATGCCTTTGGCGGAAGATGTGGATATGCGTCATCTGGCCGAGATTACCCATGGTTTTGTAGGCGCTGACCTTGAAGCTCTTTGTCGTGAAGCTGCAATGATTTGTTTGCGGCGGATCATGGTCAATATCGATTTTGCTTTAACCAGCATTCCCTACGAGCAACTTGCCCAGCTTGAAGTGCATATGGACGACTTTGTGACTGCTCTGCGCGAGGTCGAGCCATCGGCTATCAGGGAAGTTTTTGTCGAAATTCCCAATGTTCGCTGGGAGGATGTCGGGGGACTGGAGAGGGTCAAAGCCTGTCTGATGGAAGCCGTAGAATGGCCTTTGCATTATTCGCACCTCTTTGCTGAAGCTGGTAGCAAAGCCCCCAAAGGGATTATTATCGCCGGACCTCCCGGATGTGGTAAAACATTGTTGGCCAAAGCTATAGCTACCGAAAGCAATGTAAATTTCATTTCGGTGAAAGGCCCTGCGATACTATCTAGGTATGTCGGAGAATCGGAAAAAGGCGTACGTGAAGTTTTTCACAAAGCCCGGCAAGCAGCCCCTTGTATTATTTTCTTTGATGAGATCGATGCTTTGGTCCCCCTACGAAGCAGCGGAACGGGAGATTCCCATGTCGCTGAAAGGGTGCTAAGTCAGTTCTTAACAGAACTTGATGGCATCGAAGAACTCAAGGGTGTTGTGGTGCTGGGTGCGACGAACAGACTAGACCTTCTTGATCCTGCTGTGCTGAGACCCGGCCGCTTTGATGAAATAGTGGAAATTCCTCTGCCTGATGAAAAAGACCGCAAGGAAATCTTTGAAGTTCATCTGCGGAATAAGCCGCTTGCAGCCAAGATCGACATTAACACTCTGGTTGCCAGGACAGAAGGCTTTTCAGGCGCCTCTATCGAAGCTATTTGCAATAAAGCTGCTCTTTGCGCCGTCCGTAGGGCAGTAGAAGAAACAAAAAAAAATCCTGCCAACAAAATAGAAGTTCTGATCAAGCCTGCCGATGTTGAAGCCGTTTTGAAAGAAATGCTTCGATGAACGCGACATTGTATGTTTTTGAATTTCAATTTCTGCAAGATCGTGACTTTCTGTGATTTGAGGGTTTCCGTGATGGCTTTGCCCAAGTCTACCACGGAAAGCCATAAGTCAAATAAAATCTGAACTTGAGGTTCAAAAATGTACAATGTCGAGATGAAGAAAGATAATGGTCAGGCTATTTACCTTTACTGTTTTGCTTGTCCGCATCTCCTGCCAACCATAGAAAAGATCGGCATTGATGGCAAAAATCCTATTTTCTTGCACAGTTTTATGGGTATTGCTGCTATATTAAGCATGGTTTCTTTTGAGGATTTTTGCGGGCCATCAGCAGAAGCCAACCTGCAAGATCTAGCTTGGGTAGGCCTGCGGGCTTGTTGCCATGAAAAGGTTGCCGAAAAAATAATGGATTATTCTCCTGTTTTTCCCGCCGGATTTGGAACGGTTTTTTCCTCTTTGGCAAGCCTGGAAAAACTTTTAAAAAAACATCACACTATCATATTGCAATTCCTGGAGCAGCAAACTTGTAATGAAGAGTGGGCTGTTAAAGGTATGTTGGACAGGGCAAAAGCTAAAGAAAAACTTTTTTCCACGGCGCTGGCCATCCAAGCCGAAAGTCTGACTGCCTTGTCTCTGGGAACGCGCTATTTTCAGGAACAGCGTATTCGCAATACAATCGAAAAAGAATTAAAGTGTTCATCAATGCAGGTTTGCAACAAAATAATTAATGATTTAAAAAGCAGTGCTGTGGATTCTGTCAAGCGCAAAATTTTGTCTAAAGAAGTTTCCGGAAGTAATCTGGATATGATCCAGAACTGGGCGTTTTTAGTATCCCGGGATGTTACTGCCGATTTTTACAGTCAGATCAAACAGATAAATAAAGAATATGCTCCGCAAGGCCTGGTCTTCGAATTATCCGGGCCCTGGCCGCCGTATAGTTTCTGCCCTTCCCTTGAAATGTAGCATCCTTTCAACCATTGAAGAATAACATTTTTGTACTCAACTTGACTTTGTACATTTTCGAACTCCTATTTCTTCAAGCTCTTGGTCTTCTTAGACTTGCTGCTTTTCAAAATGGCTTTATGCAAGCCGATTTGGAAAGCAGCAAGTCTAAGAAGACCAAGAGCTTATTGAACTCGAGGCTTGAAAATGTACAAAGTCGAGCTCAAAAGCTTTTTATTTGAAAACCTCTATCCATTTCCGGATTTTTCCTTGGGTTGATTTCGAGCTCGGCCTCGATGAGCCCATATAGCGAATTACTTAGAAAAAAAAAACATTTTTGTGTAGGCTTTTTCTCATACGAAACTTGTCTTCAGAATGACTGAAGGCAAGTTATTGCACGGATGGTGGAATGGTAGACACAGAGGGCTTAAAATCCTCTGGCTGAATAAGTCGTGCCGGTTTGAGTTCGGATTCGGGAATGGGGAATCTTATAACTTTTTATTAATTATTGCATTTCATATTTGAATTGGCGTAGAAATATAATGAAATATTTGCTTTATTGCATTACTACTGAAGGGCTGCCTTGGGCCGTTGGTCCAGAATTGTTAGGCGTAGACGAACGGCCTGTTTTTTTTATCATTGAGAATGGCCTCAAAGCCGCTGTTTCTGAAATTAACCATCAAACTTCGGCTTTGAAGCACCCCGCGTTGATGGACGGGATGGAGAAAAACCTTGCTCCCAATATTTTACAATTCAGCGCTTATGAAAAAGTTGTCAATGTCATGCATCAACATCATGGAGTGATCCCCCTACGCTATGGTAGTCTGTTTGAAAACGAGGCTTTTGTTATCCAGCACCTCAGTGAAAACCACGAACAATATAAAGAACTTCTCAGCATATTGGTTGATTGTGTGGAAATGGGCCTCCGTATTCTGCCCCAACAAGCAATAGCTTGTCCGTCAAACACGCAGGCATCATCGCCTTTATCCTCGGGGTACTCCTATCTGGAATCGCGCAGAAAGCATTATGCTCCCGATATGCTACCCATTAAAGAACTTAAGGAGCTGTTTCAACAGTATTGCTGTCTATTTGAAGGGCTGTTTGTTAAGTGCAAAATGGAAACTCCTTTGGATCAAATTATAACCGGTGCTTACCATATTCCATTGCCCTCATTTTATTTTCTTGTGCCAAAAAGGCTTGTACAGGCTTTCTGCGAGACACTTCGTAATAATGCGCCCTCCTCCGAAAAAGCGGTAAAATTGCTTCTCAACGGCCCCTGGCCGCCTTACAATTTTTGTACCACCACCACTTAAACCACTGCTATTTTAAAAAAATATGTCTATGCAAAGCTAAAATGTTACATAGTATAGTAGACCCCAAAAACTGGACAGGTTAACTTGTTTGCTTCATGCTACCTAAACCATTAAGCATGGGGATAAAAAATGACTATAAAACCAAGAACCACGGAACAGCTGCCTTCAAGCCGCATGTCTTTTATTAACCTATCCTGTAAAATTTCGTTAGTTCTTTCAACACGGCCTTTTGCCTGCGGCGAATTGGCGCAAATAAGATCTATATCCAAATCCTTTAAAATACGACTGAAATGCGTTATTCTTTTTCCTTTAAGATTCTCTTCCCGATTTACTCGAAAAATACTATGCCTATCTGAATATAATGCGCAGGGCTTGCCTTTTATTCAATTGTTTTGGAGAAACTGCAGGGATCTTTTTCAGAAGAGGTGGCGGTTATCAATCGTGAATGTGACAGGCTGCCTTTAGTTCTTAAAGATAAAGATATTTCTAAAACTCAAGATCTTATTAAGGAGATTGTAGCTGTAATGAATGGAGTAAAGCCAGCAATTACGATCACGAAGAATTTAACAAATAGTCCATGGTTTAAAACTGCGCTTGAAGAAGCTGAAAAGAAGCAGGATATCGCCTTGATTTACAAGCTTGATTCGAGAGCTTTGAATGCTTTGAGGCAGGAGGGGGTTAGGACTTTACAAGATATGGTTACAGCGAATTTAGATGAGCTTCCCCTAATTCCATATGCCTCAATCGAAACATTGCAAAGAGCCCAAATTCAGACTAAATCGCTAATAGAAAAACAAATTATTTTTATTGGTAAATTGGATGAGCTACCTGAAACTTCTTTATAACTCTATTTTGATATTGAGGGAGATACTCTTTTAAGCGTTGATTACTTGTTCGGTATTTGGGTTAGCCGGAGTTTACGACTTAGCTGATTTTTCAGTCTTTTTTTCTAATTTTTTATCTTGTTTTTCATAGACAAACAGCTTAAGTTTTTCTTTATCAACGACTTGTATTACCCTATTTTTGTTAAAGAAATTCATTGACGAAATAAAAATATGTATTATATACTCGCTTCCTAAAAACCGGAGCTTTCTATGCCATCTCTTGTAAAAAAAATGAAAGGTAACAAGGCGTATTACTACATCGTACAATCGGCAAGGGTCAATGGTAAGCCGAGAATCGTATGGCAAAAATATTTAGGAACGGTCGATGGCATTTTAAAGATGGCGGAACAAAACTTAGCTCCTGCTCCTAGTGAAATAGAGCTTTTTCAAGCGGGGGGCGTCGCCGCCCTATTAAACATTTCCAAAAAACTCGATCTTGTCAAAATCATAGATGAAATAGTTCCAAAAAGAGTTCAAGGCCCATCTGTCGGCCAATATATGTTGCTTGCTGCTTTAAATAGAGCTCTGAATCCATTAAGCAAAAGCCAGATCGGAGAGTGGTATGGAGAGACTTCTCTGAAACGTCTTTGGAATTTTTCTTCTGATGCTTTTTCCAGCCAAAGATTTTGGGATCATATGGATTTGATACCGCAAGAAGCTATCGAACAGATACAGGATAAATTAGTCGGAAAAGTAAAAGAGCATTTCAGCTTAGAAGCTAAAAATCTTCTGTACGACACAACCAATTTTTTCACCTACATCAACACCCATAACCATCGCAATGAAATAGCTCAAAGAGGCCACAACAAACAAAAACGCACCGATCTTCGTCAAATAAATTTGGCTTTATTGGCTACAAAAGACTTTCAAATCCCACTTTTCCATAAAATTTATAGAGGAAATATTCCCGATGTAAAAAGCTTTTCTGATATCTCATGTGATCTCTTAGAAAAACATGAAAAGGTCTTTGGTCATTCAGAGACCACCTTGGTTTTAGATAAAGGGCATCTTGCAGAAGAAACCATGGAAAAGCTTCTCTATAAAAATATGCATTTTGTCTCGGGCGTAAAAGCAGAGTTCTTAAAGAAAATTCATGAAATTTCTTCAGACCAACTGCAGGAGATTCCTCAAGTAGCCGGCACCAAAAGTTTCGAAACCCTTGTGGAAATCTATGGCAAAAGCTGCAAGGCGGTTGTTAGTTATTCCGAGAGTTTTTTTACTCAACAATTAGCTTCCGTGACCTCAAGCATGGTCAAATGCCAGGATAAACTCAAAGAACTTCAAGAAAAATTAAACGCTTATTCCCAAAAACCCAAAGGAATAAAACCGTCTTTAGTCGCAGTAAAAACAAGAATCAAAGATATTTTATCTTGTCCTTACATGAAAGAAATTTTTATCGTTTCTGTTGATGAAACGACCTGCATTCCCCAGCTTCAGTATAGTGTAAACAAGGAGGGATTTGATCGTTTGACCTCTACAAGATTAGGAAGGACCCTTCTCATCACGAATCGTTTAGAATGGTCAGCCTATGAGGTGATCGCCTGTTATCGAGAATTAGAAAAAATTGAAGAGGTTTTTAAACATCTGAAAAATCGCCAGTATCTCCATTGGCAACCCGCTTTTCATTGGACGGATCATAAACTTACCGTCCATTCCTTTTATTGTGTTTTAGCTATAATGTTAGTTGCTCTTGCCAGAAAAACAGCCTATGAAAATGGACTGGAACTTACCTTCCTGGGCCTTTTAGAAGAGCTTAGCGGCATCAAAGAAGTCGCTTTATTATACCCAGCAGAAAAGGGGAAGTTTCGAACACATTGTTCATTTAATAAAATGAGCCCTCGTCAAAAAAAGCTGGCCGAGATTTTCGACATCGGAAGTATTTTGGGTCAGGGGTAATACTTAAAAAAACGATTTTTCCTCTATGAAACCAAAATATTTTTTTCCTTAAGTCGTAAAGTCAGGCTAGCGGCGATGAGAAGCGTTTGTATGCAAAGGCGCAGAATGTGAGATTTTTCGAGGAAGGAAATTACTTTGTTTATTTTCTTGCAAAACAGCCAGAAGAAGAAAAAATTCTGTGGCAGGTATTTTTAGAATGGATTGCCCTTTTACCAGAAGAGTATACGGTTTATCATTATGCCAATTATGAAAAAAACACTTAGAGACTTTAGTTAATGAATGTGGCAGTTCTTCTGCTCTCGAACTGTTTCAAACTAAGCTTATTGATTTGTTAAAAGTAGTTGAGAAGGTCATTATTTTCCCTCTTTATTTTTATTCGATCAAGGACATTGCTAAATCAAGTTTTTTGAATTTTAAATTGTGACATCAGAAGGCTGGGGGTGGATAAAGTATTTTCTGGTATAAGCAATGGCTAGAAACTGGCAAAGAAAAGATTTTAGAAGATATTATTAACTATAATGAAGACGATGTTCGGGCGACGGAATGCTTAAATAAATGGATTCAAAGTCAACCCTTTTGAATCTAGTGGTCTTATCGCGATTTCTCGAATGTGTTTTTTAGAATAGAAAATATGTCTTCCATGGCTTCTGAAAGCTCTTGCAGAGGTTTTTTGTCTTGCCAATTTCCTTTATTGTTGTGTCTTAAGGCTATTGTTCCTTCGGTATAACGGATTCCCATATGGGTTATTTCAGTGAGCAAGTGGTTGTATTCAGAATTGTTAATAATAACATTTAGCTCTGGATAAAATGGCAAGGCTATTTTTAATAGTTTTATCAGGGTATGTATTTCTAGATCTTTTTTCTTTGGAAGTGGCTTGACTTTTAGATGAATCAGACTCTTCACCATTAATTCAATTGCGAAGTGATAATTGACAATACATGGGCCCAGACAGTTAAAATTTGGAATGTTATGACCTAGGATAGTTTTATAACCGTTGCCAAATGCTGCTCTAAATGTAAAATAGAAACCTTTGGATTGATTATAAAGAGATCCTGCTGGATTGATATTTTTGGGGAATGGAAGAAATTCTAGCATTTTTTCGTCTAGTTGAGAAAGGCCTATATTTTTAACCATTATAATCTCTAAAATTTAATTATTATCGATTAGAGTCTTTATTAGTGTCAATTGCTTTTCTAACGGTTTTGCGGCTGATTTTTAAGCGGGAAACTATTTCTTCACGGGGCATGCCTAAGGTTTTCAATTCTATGACTCTTGATTTCAATTTTTCATGTATCGACATTCCCTGCTCTACCCTAATCTTAATTCTGACCGGCAACTTTGCAATGGTTCGAATTGGTTGCGACCGCGTCCGAACAAAAAGGAAGCC
>Ga0268276_1002701_pt1 | contig 14734 bp, 20 predicted proteins | sample saktaG_4_FD_190145 | JGI IMG/M metagenome (GOLD analysis project Ga0268276, IMG submission 190145) | Saline water microbial communities from Sakinaw Lake, British Columbia, Canada - sak_2010_1_5_45m | ecosystem: Environmental > Aquatic > Non-marine Saline and Alkaline > Saline ...
GTTTGTGAAGAACGGTGCTTGGAAAGGGAGACGGTGCTTTATTATTGGCGGTGGTCCAAGTGTCAAGAAGCTGGACTTGGGGCTATTGCGTGGTGAGATGACAATCGGCATCAACAGGGCATATGAATTGCTCGATCCCAGTATACTGTTTGGGGTAGATGGTCAGATGTGGGGATGGGTAGAACAGGGTAAACTGGGTGAGGAATCCAAACGGAAATTTAATGCGTACAGAGGCTATAAAGTCTGGATGGCATTGCATAGAGTGTTCCCGCCGGACTTTTATCTCATAGATGTGGATGGGGACGGGGGATACAAAATTGGAACCACAGGACGGCTCGCTTTTAAGAATAACAGCGGTTATGGGGCTATTAACCTTGCGGCGGCACTCGGCGCCAATCCCATCTATCTGTTGGGATTTGATATGCATGGAGACAAGCAGGGGAAACAGAAGTGGTGGCACGACGGGTATCCGGTTGACTACGGAGAAAATGTTTACAAGCGGTATATTGAGGAGATTGGGCAGTTTGCTCCCGTATTGAAAGATGCTGGATTCAAGGTGGTTAATCTCAATCCCAAATCGGCATTAAAGTGTTTTGAGTTTGGAAATTACCAGGAAGTAGCGAAGCAGAAACCACGTATACCAGTGACCTCTATACAGGTTATGGAAAAGCCTGGCATGGTAACAGCCATCACACCCACAGGGGATAGACCGCTGGCATTTGCCCTTTGCAAGCATTGGATGGAAATGCAGACAGTGAGACCGGATCAATGGATTGTGGTGGATGATGGAAAAACGCCCACAAAAGCCCCAGCATGGGCTGATTATATAAGAAGGGCGCCACAACATAATGATCCAAAGCATACTCTCAATATTAATATCAGGACTGCGATCCCGCATATTAAAGGCAGTAAAATCATTATTATTGAAGATGATGAGTATTATGCTCCAAAGTACGTAGAGACGATGGAGCGGCATCTTGGCAAATACGAGGTGGTTGGCATTTCACGGGCGAAGTATTACCATCTACCGTCAGGCGGGTATACTCAGATAGGCAATGTGACTCATGCTTCCCTTGCTCAGACCGGGTTTAGAAACTCGGCTCTACAGGATATTAACAAGCTAGCGGCGGATAATAACCTACTCTATCTCGACATGAAATTGTGGCAGGAGATCATGCCGACCGGAAGAGGATTTATCTTCTCCGACGATTTGGATGGCGGGTTACTGTATGTGGGTATGAAGGGATTGCCGGGGAGACCGGGTATAGGCGCTGGTCATAGTGCAGCATTGTATGGTGGGAATAAGGATAACAACAGGAGTTGGTTGAGAAAGTGGGTGCCAAGGGATTATCAAGTGTATTTGGACATATTAAGCGGTAAACTAAATAATGCAAATTGCAATACATACTTCCCTCAGATAACAGGGATTACAGTATGCCAGAACACTAAGGAGTTTATGGAGAAATCGTACACATCGGTGCGGAAGTTCCATCCTAATATGCCTATTATTATTATTGATGGGTCGGACGCCAATGATCCATGTGCGGCGTATGTGAAGAGTTTGGAATCAGAGTTGACTACGGTGTTTTCGCTTGGATATAACATTGGTCATGGACGGGGTATGTGTATGGGTATAGACAAGGCCAAGACACCTTACGCCCTGATATTTGATTCGGATATTGAGATGTTGAAATCGCCAGTACAGGCAATGTTAGATTTAATGGAGCCGGATACATTTGGTGTCGGCTACCCAGAAAAGATAGGTTTGGATGGTTATGGGTATGGATCAAAACCACATCATAAAGGTCAACCTTGGAGAATAATGCTCCACCCATATTTCCATTTAATTAATATTGCTAACTACCGCAAATATCATCCCTATGTGCATCACGGAGCGCCATGCTATTTGACAGCTAGAGACATACATGATAAAGGTCTATCAGATAAGATTCTGAAGGTATTTCCTGGTTTGGATCATCCGACCGCCGAACCACGGGAATATATCAAACACAAGGTAGGAGGTACGGGAAGACTCAGAATTAGGAAAGGGCAAATACATATAGAAGGGTCGTGGGACATTGAATAAGGGGATGAAAGTAAGTATTGGTATTCCGACAGTAAAGACGGAACAGGCAATAGCGGGGTTGATCGCCGAGATACAAAATACTGTACATTATGGATTAGACTTAATCGTGGTGTCTGGTGTCAGGTCAGTAGCCATCAATCGCAATATAATTTTAGATAGAGCAGAAGGCGATTATGTTATCATGTGTGATGACGATACCGAGCAATACCCAGTGCATTGGGATAAAGGGCTTATTGATGCATTAGAGGCTACTGGGGCGACTATAGTGGGTGCGCGGTTAATGAACCCTAATGGCAGCCTACATGCGGTTAATTATGGCAATTACGACTTGTCCAAAGACTACATACAAACCAGAACGATGATTACGGCATGTTGTGCATTCAGGAGTACCAAATTACGATATGATGAGAACTTTATAGGATGGGGATGGGAAGATACGGATTTTTGCAGACAACTGGGGGGAACAAGTTTTGTTGTGAATACCGTGAAAGTAGTACACAGGAACGAACATAAAAATCCCATTGGGTCGAAACACCAGGAGAATCTGAATCACGCATATTACAACCGTAAATGGGCGTAAAGGATAGAAATGAAAATAGTAGTGTTTGCTTATGATGAGTATGCGTGGTTGACACCAACTTTTATGCATTTCTACGAAAAGAATTGGCGGAATAATGCCTATCAGACCGATTTTGTGAACACTGGCGGACTTGCATGGGCTGACCATGCATTGAATTACATCAATACACTTGGAGACGAACCATTCCTCCTGATCCTGAATGACTACATTATTGAGAAGCCCGTAGACATTGCCGCTGTAAAGAGGGCTGAGAGTCTCTGCGTGGGCGACATAGGATGTGTAAGGCTTGGTTGTACCCATGACCAACTACGGGAACATCTCGTAGATGTGGGGATAGTGGGATACAAAGAATACCCGTTGGATAAACCTTATGCAGTGTCACTACAAATATCAATATGGCAAAAGAAATTCTTTCTTGAATTTCTACGGGAAGGGGAGAATATATGGCAAACTGAAACCGAAGGGTCAAAACGCATTCACACATCTAAGAAGAAAATCATATGGACTGATGAATCCATCATATCTTATTCGTCTCAAGGATATATGCAAAAAGGAAAGATTGTTAAATCTGTCAAACAATGGGTAGAGGAGAATTGGTAATGGAAATTACGAGCAGGTTATGGGCGGAATTCTACAAACAATTGGATGAGATAGATCGAAATAATCCCATGGATAATCTGATTGTGCGCAAAACAATGACACCATCCAAATATCCCGAACGTGCCAAACCCATCGCCGAGCGATTAAATGCGAATGATTCTGTTTTGGAGATCGGTTGCGGATACGGGGGTCTCGCTCTGGAAATACTGAAGTTAGTCCCAGTGAAGTATACGGTGGTCGATACCAGCTCGATGTTGGCCCAAACAAGAAAATCCCTAGGCGACAAAGTGAAATATGTTTGTGCAACAGATATTAAAACACTTAGTAAATGCCAATTCACACTCTTTATTTCACATTTCTGCCTATCCGAAACTCCTTATGAATACCGGAAATATATTTTGGAGAACATCATAAAGAATTGCAAAAATATATCTGTTTTCGATTATGATGATATGGCAAGACCTACTCCCCAGATGATAGCCGATGGATACGAGATGAACCCGACAATCACCGAGTATTATCTTAATAAGTACTTTATTGTTGCAAAAGTCAGAGATACAAATGCAGGCGCTCAATTCCAGTTTACCGGGGAAAGAAAAAAATGACACCAATATTCATAATTACGTGTGACAGGTTGGAAATTCTGAAACAATCAATACAATCTTATCGTGACTGTATCAAGACTCCGTTTGAGATTGTTGTTGTGGATTTTGGGTCTACCTATCCACCTACCATTGGATTCCTGAAACAGTTGGAGCAGGGTGGAGTGAAGGTATACTGGAAAAAAAGAATTAATCATGTTACCGAACTTAACACGGTCAATGTGAGTATTCAGGACTATTTCAAGAGTCATCCGGCAAGTGATTACGTAGTGACTGATCCGGATATAGCTTTGGATGCTGTTCAGGGCAATGTTTTAGGGGTTTATGACTATTTTCTGAAGACATTTCCGACTATTAATGTAGCCGGTCCAATGCTAAGGATAGATGATATTCCAGCCTATTATACTTTCAGAACTAAAATACTCAATGGTGAAATGGGAATGCATAAAGGATTCCATTCACAGACGATACACAATATCGTGTATGAGGGCAATGAGGTGCGTTACATATTTGCACCCATCGATACCACTTTCGGAATGTACAGAGCGGAAACACAATGGGCAAGATTGAGTATGGGTGTTAGGCTATTCGCTCCTTACTCAGCCAGACATCTGGATTGGTATACTGATCCGGGGAATCTAACTCCAGATCAGGTATATTACATAGAACATGCTTCCAAACAGATAGCTCATTGGTGTATGCAGGGGGAGTAAAATGTCTAAAGGATTCCCATACGGAATAAAAGAACCGTCCGGAATAGCGGATGCCGCAGATAGAGTACTTGACGAATATTTTGAGATAACCGGATTATTAAAATTGGGTGCGTGTTTGGCATACGGCCTCTGTCTAGGTTTTGTTAGAGACGGTAAATATATCCCGGGAGATAATGACTTGGATGTAGTCGCTATAACGCCAACAAATAGTCCTATTCCGGACTTATCAGAGGCTCTCATAAAAAGGGGATTTGAGCGGGGGGAAATATTTCCGCCACCGGCGAATAATGTACATTTTCATAAAGACGATATTCTATTGGATATATTTTTCAGGAAACCCGAAGGATTCTACACCGCATTCGATAAAGTGATGTATAGAGGTAAAGTATATCCTGTGCCGTGCCCGGTAGAGGATTATTTGAAAGCGTGTTATACCAATTGGAAAGTAAAAATGGACGAAGCAGGAAAATATGGGATATAAGGAATGATAATTGGCTACACAGCGGGTGTCTATGATCTTTTCCATGTTGGGCATCTCAGGGCATTAGAGACCGCCAAGGGAATGTGTGATGTGCTTATCGTGGGTGTAATAACTGACGAACTGGCGAAGGAGTATCGCAAAATAGAACCAATTATACCTTTCCACCAACGACGGGAAATTGTTAATGCGCTTAAATGTGTGGATGCTGTTATAGAGTGCAGAACACGGGACTTTTATGAGCAATGGGGATTATTCAAATTTGATGTCGCATTCAGTGGGGAGGATTGGAGTAATGATCCGCTGTATATGGGCTGGGCGGAGGAATTGAAGAAACACGGGGTAGTGCTTAAATTCCTTCCAAGGACGGGCGGAGTTTCATCGACGCAGATACGTGAATTAATCGGGAGCAGATTGTGAAGAATATTATGGTGACAGGTGGTGCCGGATTCATCGGGTCTAACTTCATACGACATCTATTGCAAACCGATCCGAAAGTCAACGTGGTCAATGTTGATCTCCTGACATACGCTGGTCACATAGAGAACCTTATTGATATACCCAATTACAAGCGGTATCTATTTTACCAATACGACATATGTGATGGGGATCGCATATCCTCCCTGATGCGTCGATACCAGATAGACACCGTTATAAACTTCGCCGCCGAGAGTCATGTGGATAGGAGTATAGAGAGTAGCCAGCAATTCGTCAGAACCAATGTTGTTGGTACGCAGGTATTACTGGATTGTGCCCTGAACCACGGCATTGGCAGATTTGTACAGATAGGCACTGATGAGGTGTATGGGAGTCTGGAAAAGGATTCGCCCAGCTCGATTGAGACTGATCCACTCGCGCCGAGGAGTCCATATTCGGCAAGTAAAGCAAGCGCGGACTTGCTGGCATTGAGCTACTTCCATACACACGGGTTGCCGATATGTGTGACCAGGAGCAGTAATAACTATGGCACATATCAGCATCCCGAGAAGGTTATACCATTATTCATAACCAATGTGCTTGGCGGCAAGAAGGTGCCAATGTATGGGGATGGTACGAACATTCGGGATTGGCTGCATGTGCGGGATAACTGTGAAGCGATACGACTGGTGGCGGAGAAGGGTACGTCCGGAGAGATATATAATATCGCCAGCGGGAATGAGATACGGAATATTGATCTGACCAAGATGTTGTTGTGGGGGATGGGGATAAGTGAATGGGGAAAGCATGTTGAGTATGTTCCGGACAGGAAGGGGCATGATTGGCGATATTCGATGGTGTGTGACAAGATACGGGAAGAATTAGGATGGGTGCCAAAGATGGCCTTTGATGAGGGATTGAAGGGGACGATTGAATGGTATAGAGTCAATGTGGATTGGTGGAAGGGGCTATCGTGAATGCTATAGTACTTGGTAGGGGATTTCTGGGTAAGAAGTTCGAGCAGAAGGGATTTGAGGTATGGGGAAAAGACAAGTTCATGTTATCCCCGAACCAGCTACATCAGGAGTTATACGAGTACGATGTCATAGTTAATTGTATTGCCAAATCCAATACCCGGTGGTGTGAGGATAATTTCAAAGAAGCCTTGTGGAGCAATGGGGAAGTTCCCCGAATACTTAGCGAGTATTGTGATGTGACAGGGAAGCAGTTCGTTCACATATCTACGGGGTGTCTTTATGATAGCGGCACACACCCGTATACCGAGACCGATTTTATGACAGCCCACTGCAATTACACTATTACAAAATGGGTGGGCGAGAAGGGGCTCCATGAACGGGATTTGGTGTTGAGACCCCGACTGCTCTTTGGTGATTTTGTGGATAAAGGTAATTTACTATGTAAACTTCCTAAATTCACGCACTTTCTCGACGCATTCAACAGTTACATTAGTGTAAATGTGCTTGTTGATGCGATTGTAGCGTTACTTAAACACGAACAATCCGGAATATTCAATGTAGCCTGTGACGGGATTGCCACAGTGCATCAGTTAGCGCAGGCTATCGGGTTAGAGGGAATAGGGATTACGGAGGATGAATTGCATGAACGGGAACATCTGTACCTGGTAAACAACATAATGAATCTTGATAAATTGAAACAGTTTTATAGACCGCCCGATCTAATGGACGAGGTTATGAGATGTTGGAAAGCACTGCAATGAAGGGCATAGTGTTGGCAGGGGGCGCAGGTACGCGGCTGTATCCTATTACCAGGGCGGTCTGTAAGCAGTTATTGCCAGTGTACAATAAGCCTATGGTGTATTACCCGTTGTCGGTGCTGATGCTGGCCGGCATCAAAGACATACTCATCATCACCAATCCCCATGAAATGCCCCTGTTTCAACAATTATTGGGGGATGGGGGTCAGTGGGGGCTGAGATTGAGATATGCCGCCCAGGAGCATCCTAGGGGCATTGCTGAGGCTTTCATTGTGGGTAAGGAGTTCATTGGCGGGGATCGGTGTGTGCTTATACTGGGTGACAATATATTTTACGGGCACGGGTTGACGGATATATTGAAGAGAGTGGCGACGTATGAGGACGGGGCTACTGTGTTTGGGTACTTTACAAAGAATCCCGAACAGTATGGGGTAGTGGAGTTTGATGTGGACGGAATGGCGGTATCCATCGAGGAGAAGCCAAAAGTACCACGGTCTAATTATGCCGTGACTGGATTATATTTCTACGATAACCGTGTTGTGGGAATTGCAGAAGGACTCGAACCATCCGCCCGGGGAGAGTTGGAAATAACCGATGTTAATAACTACTACCTCAGGGAAGGAAATTTGAGAGTGGAGATACTGGGACGTGGGTTTGCGTGGCTGGATACTGGTTCATTTGATACGCTGCTTAATGCGTCCAAGTATGTTGAAACCATAGAGAATCGTCAGGGACAGAAGATTGCCGACCTGGATGAAATAGCACAATTACAAAGGAGAATATGATGATTACAGTATGGGAGCACTATCCGGCACAGGATTGCAAGACATATGCACCAATACCGTAGTTTTACGTTACCATATTGATGAGGAGTAGACAATGGCCGCAACGATTGTGGTAGGAACAAATAGCTGGGTGACGGAGGCGCAGGCCAATACGTACTTTGAGGCGAGGATTAAGGCGGGGGATTATTGGACAAATAACGCATCCGATAATATACCCGCACTCATCACCGCGTATAACTGGCTCAATGCCGGCGGATATGGTTTGCCGGCCGTCGCCACACAGAACATGAAGGACGCCCAGTGTGAAATGGCCATGTTCCTGTTGCAGCACCAGCCAGACCTCGATCTCCGTATGGGATTGCAGGTACAGGGAGTAGTGGCGGCCGGTGTGGTGAAGGAGAGATACAAGGATGATAACAGTGTGGAATTGCCAATACCACCAATAGTAGCCAAGTTGCTTGAGGCATACAGTACGGACAGGCCAGTATATCTGGTCAACCTGGAGCGCAATGAGGAAGAAGGCGTGGGATATGATGCCTATGCCAATCTCCTCACGGACGAAGCGGAGGACTGAGATGACAAGATTGAGATGGATACTTATGGTATATAACTGGAAATGTAAAACCAGAAACATTATCACAAATCCTATAAACAAATTATTTAGCATATTAGCCAACTTAGGGGAAGTTTTCATAAAGAAAACCATTTGAGGTGAATGATGCCAACGCCAAATACAGGTGAGACGGAACAGCACTTTGTATCAAGATGCATAAGCTACTTATTCCATGAGGGTGAGCGGGATAAGGAACATGCCGCCGCCAAATGCTACGGAATATATAGGCAATGGAAGAAGGATAAGAAGAAGTGATCGGGACCTACTTAGTGGATAACATAATTCTACGCATGGATATGGGTGCGGATGAATGGCAGGAACCCAACACGCCCGTGGATGTGAGTGTGAGAGCGTTTATTGACTATGGTGAACGCCGGATACAGAACGCGAGTGGGGAAGTGGTGGTGAGTATGGCGAAAGTGTATATGAAGCCGCGCACCATTATTACGGCTGACTTTGCCACACGAGTCACCAATACCATATCGTACAAGGATCTGATTATATTTGACGGGATCGCCCACGCCATCATGCGTATTGGCAAGTCACGGGATTTCACGGTAAGGAGCATAGACGTATATGTTGCATAGCAAGGAAATGTATCTGGATATGTCGGAAGTACAAAGACGTATGGATATGCTGAACCATGCCGTTATGCCGGCGCGCATACGTGCGGGGTTGTCGGCGGCGGGTAACAGATTGATGATTGATACGGCCATAGGACTGCCTACAATGCCCATAAAGCGACCTGGATACTCTTCGCTATCCATGAGACAGGCCGGCGAGTTGAGAGCGTCTGGGGCACTGTTTGTGGATGGGAAGAAGATGAGGACAACCACACACTACGGGGAGATGGCTACAGGCAAGTATCAGCCTAATAGTTATGGTGGTACTCCGATACTGCCGGGTTCCCATGAGGCGTGCGTGGTGTTTAATGCGCCCTATGCCACCAAACAGCATGAATCATTTCCCAGTAAGACAGAACCCACTGCCGGTATGTACTTCATGTCCACCAAACTCTATGGCAACGCGGTGGAGTATGTGGCCATTATTGTCAAGGCGATACGGCTATGATAAAGGAAATAGTTATCATCCATTGGAAGGATGCCTGTAAGCATGGCAACGATACACAACATATAAAAGATTGCAGAGACTTTAATTTGATGGAACTGATAAGTACAGGGATATTGCTAAACGAAACAAATGAACTCATAACTGTTGGCAATGATTACTGCCCGGAATACAAGAATTGCAGAGATGTTAATACCTATCCAAAAAGTGGAATAAGTAAAATAAAACGGGTAAAGATTAATAGGAAATGGTTATGATTAAGGAATTTTGTAACTACATAGCAACCAACACAGCATATACGGTCGGGGTGGACTTGTTCGCCATAAGTCTTGATCCCGATTCGGATATAGACGAGTGCGTGGTTATTGCGGAGTCCGGCCCGGGTCTGGTGAATGGACTGCTCACTGACATGCGCCAAATACCCCTCGTGGCCTATTCGAGGGCGATCACACGCTTCACAGCACGAGATAACGCCTATGTCGTGTTTAATCTCCTGCATGGCGTACAACAGGTGAGTCTGGCTGCCATTGGCAGTGGGCATGTGTATGTATGCAATTTTGAGTGCAGGACGCCGTATCACATCGGTCTGGACGAGTCGGGCAGGCGTCAGGTGTATGCCATGCCTATTGATGTGACAGTAACGAACATGTTATAGTTGAGGAGATACATTATGTCATTAGGAAATATGGGGCCAACGAGGGATATGGGTCCTGCTATTGTTGCATGGGGAATAACTGTGATTGCCGAGATATTTGAGGAGGTGAGGTTGACTCTCACCGGGGCAGACCCAGGGGAGGTGTTTGAGGCAATTCATGGTGCAACGCCGGTGGACAGTATAGTGCTGGGTTATTCGGCGTGTAGTGTCACGGTGCCCGCAACAAGAATAGCTCTGGCAACACTGGATACATTACTCCCCGGTGGTACTAATTCCGGCGGGGCGAGCGGTTATGTAGGCATCAAACCGCTTTATTCGGTTGGAAAGTCTATGTATGATAATGGGTCGCCGTTGTTTATCAAACCCATTGTTGATGGTGTAGCTCAGGACAATGGTCACTGGATGCGACTTGAACGCACGTATCCAATACCCAATTTTGATGTGGTATTTGATCTGCGTACCCAGAGAGTGTACGGACTGACATTCAAAGCCCATCCCACTGCCACGAGCGAGCTGTTGTGGTCGGCTGGATTGGTGGCAACAGGAACAGAATACTAACGGGAGGTAATCATGCCTAAAATCAACATTGACGAGCTCTGTGAACCCATCGAGGTGACAGTGGGTGGCAAAACGTACACCGTGGTGGATATCTCCCGGGATATCGCAAAGAAGATGGAAAGCATCGGGGATGAGGCCAAAACCACTTCCGATCTCGAACCCCTGATAGCCGTCATATCAGAGGTGTTGGGGGCTGACAAGGCAGACATTGCCAAACTCGGTATGCGTAAACTTCTTATGCTCGTGACAAAGGTTATGGGGGCTGTCAATGAGGAAATAGAAGGAAAAAACGTCCCAAAGGCCGTAGTGACGAAATAACTATGATTGCTGCGGCCTTCCCGGGAATGTTTACCTGGCCGGAACTCTTGGATATGGGAGTGAGGCAAAGGAGTTACTGGATATGGCAGGCCGAGTCCATACGGAGACAGACTATTGCCGCCATAGCTCATGCAGTAAGTATCGGCATGGCTGATTCCGAGGATAGGCAGAGAGCGATAGATGATTTGGAGCTGTCTGAGACGCGGGAAGAGAGCAGGAAGAAGCGTTCGCAGGCGACCTGGAATATGTTGTATGCAATAGGGGGTGGTAAAAGTGTTTAATGTTGGGTCAGTACAGGGGTATTTGAAGCTCAATACGACGGGATGGACTACGGGTATGGCGAGAGCCAGTGCCTCAGTCCAAAACCTGGGTCGCACCTTTGCCCGCATGGGGGCAGTGGCAGTCGGTTCCATACTCCTGCTCGAACGTGAATTTGGCAAGTTTGACAAGGCTATCCGCCACGCCACATCGGTCAGTGAGACGTCCAGCGAGGAATTCAAGCGTATGTCGGAGATGGCACTGGATGCATCGGTGAAGTGGAATATGGCCGCCTCCAATACTGCCCAAGCATTCTACTATCTTGGTAGTGCCGGTCTGACGGTGACGGAGCAGATACAGGCATTCAACTCCACCATCATGCTCTCGCGTGCCATGGGAAGCGAACTCTCCATGACTGTTGAGGGCATGGTGGATATTGTCCGGGCATTTGGACTGGAGTTTTCCAATGTGGAGGAGATAGCGGATCAGCTCACCAAGACCGTTATTACGTCCAACCAAGTATTCAGGGACCTGGATCAGGCGCTATCGTATGGAGCCGCGTCGGCTCGGCAGGCCAATAACACACTCGCTGAGACTGCGGCCATGTTGGGAGTTATGGCCAACGCCGGTATAAAGGGTAGTATGGCCGGAACCGTACTGCGCCGCGCCATGACCAACCTGATGTCGCCCACGGCTGCAATGACCGGGTTGATGGCCGAATTGAACATGAATGTCTATGATGCCGGCGGCATTATGAAGCCATTTATACAGATCATGGGGGAATTGAGTGATAAGCTGAAGGGGGCATCAGACACGTACAAAAACATGGTGTTCGAGGTGCTGTTTGGTCGCAGGGCTATATCCGGACAGATCATGCTGTTTAATTATGGGGCGTCTGCACTGAGGAAGTATGCCAACGAGATACAGAATGCGGGTGGGACTACGGAGCGGGTGGCCGGGAAGCAGATGAAGGCGTTTACCGAGGTGCTCGGACAACTGTGGCGTGAGATGCAGAGGGCGGCTATTGAGCTGGGTGGGACGCTGGCCCCGGCATTTGAGAGATTGGCCAATGGCATCAGGGACAGGCTCGGAGTGTTCAGGGGATATATAGAGGTGAATAGCGCTGCCATTGCTGAGACGCTGAAATGGGCAGCGGCGATAAGCGCACTGCTGGCTATAGGTACGCCATTATTGCTCCTTGTTACCACATTAGCAACACAGATGGTAATGCTGGCATCAGTCATAGCGAGTCCATTTGTGGCATTAATCGCCGCATTGTATGTATTCAGGGCGCTCTGGACAGAAACCACGGACGAAATGAAAAGGAAGGCGTGGGAGACGGCAGAGTCAGTAGCAGAATCATTCACGAGCAGAATTGTGAACTGGATGGCTAAATCCTTGCCAAGTTACGCACAGGGGGATTTTCTGGAAGGAGCACGCAGGTATAGGGAGTCCAGACGTGATACTGGTGGACGTTTAGGGCAATTTGCGCAACCAGACCTTAAAATGCAGTTGCCTATAGGGCAATTTGCGCAACCAGACCTTAAAATGCAGTTGCCTATAGAAAAAGCCACATCAGCATTTGATGAGATATGGACTACCACAATCGAGTCAGTCAGTTCACGATTAAAAAAGGATATGGCAGGTGCATTAGATTTTGTCACAGAAAGCCTAAAAGACACACATCCGGCTCTTGCCACATTAATTGAGAAGATTGAAGCGGCATACAACAATCTCAAGAAGATGATAGACCTCTTTATGATTGAGCCTGATCCATTCTGGCGTATAATGCTGGACAATCTGGATGAGGCCAACAAAAAGCTGCGGGCGAACGCTGCAGAATGGCATAATGTCAACGATGCTGGCAAGGCAGCAGGCAAATCCATCAGCAAGATGGCGCAGGGCTGGTCTACGGCGATGATAACCATGTTCAGACCGGCAAAGGGTACGGAGACTACATGGGGGAGAGCATTCACCACCACGCTTACCGATATACAATCGGCATGGTCGTCTACGGTCGACACGGTCATAACCGAGGGCGGCAATATGCAGGACTTCCTTGAGAATATGTTCCTGGGTATACTCAGGGCGTTTCAGAAGATGGCGTCGGAACTGCTGGCTAGTGAATTACTCTATCAGATATTTGGACGTGGGGAGACCAGAGGGACTGGTGCGTGGAGAGTAAGTGATATGCTTGGGAGAACTTTCCTTGAAAATCCACTCACAGTGCCGGAAAGAGTAACTGACTTCGCCAGAACTAACCTTGGGGGGCAATTTGGTACACCGATTAATGCGCAGAAAATGGCACCGAACATCACCATAAATAACAACACTGGCACCGAGTTTGTTGCCGAGAAGCCCACATTCAACGGTGAAGACTATGTGGTCAATATAGTGACAAAGAAATATAAGTCAGACCCCAATTTCCGTTACATGTTTAGGGGATAAATCATGGCAACCTTTCCAACAATATACGTACACAGTGACGGTACACTGGCTCATACGCCCGTGGTGGGTGAGTTTGAGAGTACCATGGCCACTGACCCTGCCATCAGGGGTGTGTCTGAGAGCGGCTACGTACAGACACGGGCACGGTTCACACGCATCAGGCGCAGATGGACGGTGAAATACGATGGTGTAACGAAGACAAATAAGAATACCATACGGACATTTGAGAATGCACGGAAGGCGGGAGCGGAGAGTTTTACATGGGTGAATCCCGAGGACGCCACGTCGTATACTGTGCGCTTTTTCGAGCCGGTGATATACAGGCCGTGGACCAATGCCAACTTCACCAGGTGGACTATTGATTTTGTACTGGAGCAGGTGTGATGGAGCCATTCGAGGATGCGTATGTAGAAGAACAGAATAAGATTGCCTCGGCTGGAGTATGGCTACAGTTATTGGAAATCTCCACACCGGGGTACAGCACACTTCGGTATGTCAACAACACTGAGAATATAGCATGGGCAGAAGCCTCGCTTATCCCCCGTACTTATTCCGCCATTTCATTCATAATGGATGATGTCAGCGCATCACTACAAGGTGAGTTTCCCGAATACAGGTTGGTTATTGGGGATGTGACGCTGACAAGCAGCCTACGCACCCGGATTAAAGCAACCTCTGGACTAGTGGGGAGCACGATCAGGTTTATTGTGGTGCATTCCAGCCATCTGGATGTGACCACGCCGGCTATAGATGAGTTGGCAGAGGTGTTGAGTTGTGAAGTAAGGGTTGATGGGGTTGCATTGACACTCGGCATCCCCAA
>Ga0268276_1002704_pt1 | contig 14716 bp, 13 predicted proteins | sample saktaG_4_FD_190145 | JGI IMG/M metagenome (GOLD analysis project Ga0268276, IMG submission 190145) | Saline water microbial communities from Sakinaw Lake, British Columbia, Canada - sak_2010_1_5_45m | ecosystem: Environmental > Aquatic > Non-marine Saline and Alkaline > Saline ...
AGAGAGCATTCCCATCGTCCACCGCTCTCGTCGCCCGCTATCGTGAGCCGAAACGCTCAGTCCTCATACATGCTGAGATTACTCATAGGTTGGACTGAACTGAACTGAACCCCGTGAACGGCTACCTTGATTTATGGGTCTGTCTTGATTGCGCTCTCCGTATCGATCATAAGACCGGCCGTAAGTTTAGTACAAGGATAGCACCCATTGCGCTTGCGGGCCATCTGTAATTAGTGCTATTCTTCATCGGAAATTGCGGTGTGACGGGAGAAGGACTGGGTGACTGGGTGACCTGGTGACGCCCGGATGGGGCGGCATATCCGGCGTCACCGAGTCACCAGGTCAACGAGTCAATAAGAACAGGAAAGGCATCACATCATGGGCAGAATCTTCAACACCAGTGGCGGGTTCCGGAAGCTCCACACCTTCAACTTCGCCACGATCATCCATCTGGGCACGATCAGTTTCTGCAAGCGGTACATTCCCTGGAAGGATGACCCGCTGGGCAAGACGCTCGGGCAGATGGTCGGCGCGTCACGTTCCGGCAAGCAGAACATCATCGAGGGTTCCGAGCGGGCGAAGACCTCGTCCGAGACCGAGATCCGCCTCACCGACGTGGCCAAGGCGAGCCTGTCGGAATTGCAGGGCGACTTCGAAGACTACCTGATCCAGAAGGGGAGCGTCCCCTGGAGCGTCCGCAACCCCGACCATCAGGCGGTTTCGGCAATCATGCTCGCGTCCTTCGAGTACACGGACGACCTGCTGCACGACTACTGGGTCTATCTGCTCGGCGAGAAGAAGAAGTTCGATCCGTGGCTCGAAGGCCGGGATGACATCACGGCGGCGAATGCCCTGATCGTCCTGATCCAGCGGACCACGGGTCTGCTGGGGCGGCAACTGAACAGCCTCGAAGAGGCGTTTGTCGCCAAGGGCGGCATCAAGGAGAAGATGTTTCAGGCGCGAGTGGAGGCGCGCGGTGTCACTGCCGCGCCCGACACCCCGGCCTGCCCGCAATGCGAGAAGCCGATGAGAAAGCGGCGGTCCGCGAAGGGCGAGTTCTGGGGGTGCAGCGGGTATCCTGAGTGCAAGGGGGTGCGGCGAATTGAGGAGGAGAATGACCGGGTGACTGGGTGACCTGGTGACGCCCGGAGGGGCTGCATCTTCGGCGTCACCGAGTCACCCAGTCACCAGGTCACCCAGCCATGTTCAACTACCCAGCCCAAATCAGCGAGATCATCGGCTTGGGCCGGTTTCGCCCCGCCCCGTCTCGCCCCATTATGGCTCCGACGCACCACACGTTTCACGAGTTGATCTGCGTGCTGCATGGGCATTTCCATGTGGCGGCAGGCCGCCGCACGCGGGTGTTCACCGCCGGGGACGTGATGCTCTATCCGGCGGAAACGCGCCATCTCGACTGGACCGACGCCGCAGCCCCGGCGGAAATCCTGTGGATCGGATTCGCCTGTCCGCTCAACGAGAAACCGACCGGCATGGTCGTCCTGCGTGACCCGCGTCGGCGAATCGCCGAGATCGCGAGTTGGATGAACGAGGACACGCTCGACGGCCGCGAACCGACGCACCCGGAACTGCGGGCCATGCTCGTGGCCATCCTGGCCGAGTTCGATCGGGGCATTACCGAGTCCTACCAGGCGCCCTGGGTCAAGCAGGTCCAGGATCATATTCAGGCGCATCTGGCTGGCGACTTGTCGCTCCCTGCGCTGGCGCAAGTCGCCCAGCTCTCCCCGTACCATTTTCTCCGCATGTACAAACGGGCCACCGGTCACACTCCCATGGCCGCAGTCCGAGCCATGCGCCTGCAGCGCGCCCGGCAACTGCTGATCAGCACCCGGATGACTCTCAAGGAGGTTGCGGCGCAATCCGGTTTCGGCGACGCCTTCGCCATGGACGGCGTCTTCCGCCGTTGTCTCGGCATTCCGCCCGGCCGGCTCCGCCGGCTCCACCGGTAATACAAACAGACGTGACAGACGCGCAGCGGAAACCGTATAATTCATCCGACAGCAACAAGGAGCAAGGAGATCGTTATGAAAGATGAAGCCGCAAAGAAGCGGTATCTGGATAGCGTCAAGGCCAGCCAGGCCAAACGCATGCAGTGGTGGCACGACGCGCGGTTCGGCATGTTCATCCACTGGGGGCTGTACTCGCAGCTCGCCCGGCATGAATGGGTGATGAACCGTGAGCGGATCCCAATTGCGGAGTACGAGAAGCTGGCCGCCACTTGGAAGCCGAAGCCCGGCGCCGCCCGTAAGTGGGCCGCGCTCGCCAAGCAAGCGGGCATGAAGTACATGGTGATGACCACCAAGCACCACGAGGGGTTCCTTCTGTGGGACTCGAAACGCTCGGACTTCAACGCCGTCAAATGCGGGCCGGGCCGTGATCTGGTGCGTGAGTATGTCGATGCGGCGCGGGAGTTCGGCCTCAAGGTCGGATTCTACTATTCGCTGATGGATTGGCATCATCCGGACGGCCATGCCTGCGCCCGCGACGAGGCGGCCCGCAAGCGTTTCACGGCCTACACGCGCGGCCTGGTGCGCGAACTCTGCAGCAACTACGGCCAAATCGACATCCTCTGGTACGACGTGTCGTGGCCGCTCTCCTCGCCCGAAGCCTGGGAGAGCTACGACCTCAACCGGATGGTGCGCCGGCTGCAGCCGCAGATCATCATCAACGACCGCTCGCAGCTTCCCGAGGATCTCGGCACGCCCGAGGAACACATCAGCGCCGCCACGGAGGGGCGTTCCTGGGAGGCGTGCATGACCTTCAACGGCTCATGGGGGTGGCAGCCGTGTCCGCCGGAAGACTGGCTCTCCGTGCGCAAGGTCATCGATATGCTGCGCCAGGTGACCGCCGGCGGCGGCAACCTGCTGCTCAATATCGGTCCGCTGCCGAATGGCTCCGTGCCGCGCGAGGCGGTCGAGCGCCTGCAGAAGGTGGGGCGCTGGCTGGAGACCTACGGATCCGTGATCTATGGCCACGTGGATCGGGTGGCCAATATGGACTGGTTCCCGCTCGGCAACTGGACGCGCAAAGGGAGCACCCTCTACTTCTGGTGCGCCCGCTGGCCCGGCAAGGCGCTGGCCATCGGCGGCATTCGCGGCGAGCTCAAGCAGGCGCGGCTGTTGGCCGACGGTCGGACGCTGCCGTTCACGCAGGAGTACGACCGGCTTGTGATCCGCGGCCTGCCGGCAAAGTGTCCGGACGCCGTGGCGCAGATGGCGCTGATCGAGATGACGTTCGACCGTGTTCCGACCCAGAACATGGGGTGCGGGTGCGAACCGGTGAACTGAACTTCAGCGTGCTTGAGGACCAGCGTACGGGTTCGGGCGGCCTGTTTCCCACAGGAATGAGTTTGGCTCAAGGCGGGCTATTGCCCGCAACCCAAGCTTTGTCGGGAGCTTTGTTGACAAAGCTCTGACGCATTTGCGTCACATGGCGCGACGGAACAATGTAAGACGGGCACACGCTCGCAACGCAACGAATTTGGAAATTAGCCATGAGCATCTCCACGCAGATTACTGAGGCCGCCGAGGCTTTCAAGGCCACACTGGACGCGCATCCGGAGTGCCGGGGGGATCTGGCGGCGGACGCCGCGCTCGCCGGCCGGCCGCGCCAGCATGCCGCATTCTGGCTTGGTAGGTTTCCCGACATGGATCACGGTGAGGGGAAGAACCCGCCGCCTCCGCCGCCGCGCACGCCGGAAGAGCGACTTCTGGACTGGCTGAAAGGCGCGCCGGGGCCGGCGGCCAAGCTAAATCCCATCGAGGCAATCCGCACAGTGGGCAAGGGGCCGGGCACCATGGCGGCCTCGTTCGGCATCCGGCTGGACCCGGAGATTGGCTTTACGCCTCATGGCGAGCGCCCGCTGGCTGATGTGTTGCGGGACGGGGTTCCGGACCCGGAGACCAGCGGCGTCTTTCCGGAGATGCGCGAGGATATCGAGGCCACCAAGGCCCTGACGCCGCCGTGGCTCAAGATTGCCCTGCCGGACATGCAGGGGCTGTTCAACATCGCGCACAACGTGCTGGGCAACGAAGTGTTTCTCGCGCCCCTGACCGAGCCCGAGGAGTGGGACCGGTTCATGAAACTCCTCTCTGACTATTTCATCGCCGCACACCGCACGCTGGTTCAGTGGATTGGACCGGAGCGGTTGGCGACCCATCCTGCCAAGATCCACCGGCTCGCCGAGTGCAGTGTGAACATGGTCTCAAAGGAGTTTTATATCGAGCATATCCTGCGCTTCGACCGCCGCATTGCCGAGTACTATGGCGAGTTGGCGATCCATCCGTGCAGCGGGCCGCACGTGTTCCATGTGACGCTGGAGAACTTGCCCAATGTGGTCTACATCGAAGCCGGGCGCATGATCAATGCGATGACCGCCGGGTCCATTGCGGTGGACGACGCGCTCGCCGCCATCGGTGATCGCCCCATTGCCCTGGCCATTGGAGAGGAGCTGGCCGCCGGCGAGGAAGAAGCAGGCATGCGCCGCCTGCTCGGCCTTGCCGCCTCCAATCCGCGCCTTACTTTTGGCTTTTGCGGTCTCGGCTGGAAGCGAGCCGACGAACCGGCCATGCGCGAGTTGCATCAAAAGATGAACGAGTATTATGCAAAAATTGTCTGCTTAGACCAACCGCAACAGGAAAGAAGCCCATGATCATCGATATCAACGACTATCTCGACGAACACTCCGCCACCGACATTGTGCCGGCCATTCAGCGCGCATTGGCCGCCTGCCGCGCGGCGGAGAAGCCGACGCTGCGCTTCAGCCCGGGGGTCTATCACTTCCGCCCGGATCGTGCTCCGGAGAAGTTCTATTACATCTCCAACAACGATTGCGGCGTCCGGCGCATCGCGTTCCCGCTAATCGGAATGGACGGGCTCATCCTTGACGGCGGCGGCGCGGAGTTTCTGTTTCATGGCCGCATCACGCCATTCGTCGTGGATCATTCCAGCGACATTGTCCTGCGCAACTTCAGCGTGGATTGCGCCCGCCCCTTCTTCTCGCAGGGCGAAGTCGTGGCCTGCACGGAGCAGTCGCTGGATCTGCGGATTCAGCAGGACGAGTTCCCGTATCGTGTGGCGGGCGGGTCGCTCTTCTTCACGTCGGCCGACTGGACGAGTTTGAACGATTATTGCTGGCTGATCACGGAGTTCGACCCGCGCACCCGCGCACCGACGCGCAGCATGTACTACTACCCAATCAAGACCGTTTCGATCGCGCATCTGGACGAAACGTTCGACACGTGGGCGCAACCCTTCACCGCCACGGAACCGGAGCCGGGCGTGGTGCGTCTGCACTACAAGACGCCGTGGCGTCATACGATCGGCCATATCGTGACCATCGGCCATGAAAAGCGGAACAACCCCGGCGTGTTCATTCACGAGTCGCGCAACGTCGCCCTGGAAGACGTGCGCCTCTACCACGTCGGCGCCATGGGTGTGATCGGGCAGCTTTCGACAGATATTTCGTTGAAACGGGTCGCGGTTACCACACGTGCTGGTTCTCCGCGCCTCGTTTCCGTCAAGGCCGATGCCACGCATTTCGTCAACTGCGAGGGGACGATCCTGATGGAGGATTGTCAGTTCGACAACATGCTGGATGACGCCACCAACATCCACGGTATTTACTCGAGCATTTCGCGTGTCGTGGGCAAGGACACGATCGAGGCGGAGTTGAAGCATTTTCAGCAGCACGGCATCTGCTCGTACCGGCCGGGCGACAAGGTGGCGTTCACGGATCAGCAGACCATGGAGACCCTGAGCGAAGGAGTCGTGGCCGAGGTGCGCGTGATCAACAGCCGCTTCTTCGAGTTGCGTTTTCAGGATGCGATCCCCGCGGAAGTCCGCCCCGGCTTTGCCATCGCCAATGTCACCCGGTTGCCGGCGGTCGTCATCCGCGGCTGCCGCACGGGCAACAACCGACCGCGCGGGTTTCTGCTGGGCAGCAACCGGCCAATGCTGATCGAAGGCAACACGTTCTACAACTCGTCCCACGCGATCCATGTGTCCGGCGATGCCAACTACTGGTTTGAATCGGGACCGGTGCGCGACCTCACCATCCGCGGCAACACGTTCCAGAACTGCGGCTACGCGGACGGCGCGGCGCCCATCAACATCGGTCCGGAAGTGCCGAAAGCCAGGGAAGACGGTCCCGGTTATCACAGCGGGATCGTAATCGAGGACAACACCTTCATCTCGCCTAATCCGAATCTGCTCACCGCCGGGCACGTGGATGGGCTGGTATTCAGGAACAACCGCGTGAAGGTGTCGGACGCTTTTGTTTGCAACGCCGAAGGCAAGCCGCCCGTGCAACTGTGGGGGTGCCGTGACACGCAAATCGCCAACTCGCGATAGTATGAAGAGCACATCTCGCGAGCGGCTGCTAGCTGCACTGAGCCATCGAAAGCCCGACCGTATTCCGTTCACATGGGGATTCGGCGCCACGCCCGAGATGGCGGCGGCTCTGCGCGCACACCTGGCGCCGCAAGGTATTGACTGGGATAAGCTGCAGGCTGCGACGGAAGACAAGATCCACGTGGCGCCCGCCTACCTCGGGCCCGCCTGCGCGAATCCCAGCCTGGGCATCTGGGGGATCAACGTACGTTCGGCCGACTATGGCGAAGGCCATTACGAGGAGTTTACGGAATTCCCTCTGGCCGGCCTGACGACGCCCGAAGCAATCGACGCCTATGCGTGGCCGAATCCGGACTGGTTCGACTATGCCGGCCTGGCGGCGGCTATTCCCGCTGACCGAACGCGGGCCACGCAATTCAGCGCCGGGAATCCCTTCGAACTGTACTGCTGGATGACCGGGATCGAGGATGCCCTGATGAACGTTTTGGCGGAACCAGCGTTGGTGCAACGGACGCTGGAGCATATTACCGGCTTTCTTGACGCGCGCCTGCAGCGCACGCTGGCTGCGGCCCCGGACGACATTGATCTGGTCTTCTTTGCCGACGATCTCGGTACGCAGCAGGGGTTGCTTATGTCGCGGGACGCGTACCGTGAGGTCCTGCAACCGTTCCACCGGCGGCTGACGGACACCGTCCGTCGGCTGGCACCCCGGGCGCACTGCCTGCTCCATAGCGACGGGGCCGTCTTCGATGTCATCCCCGACCTGCTTGATGCCGGCATCGACACGCTGGAGGCTGTGCAGACCGACGCGGCCGGCATGAATCCGGAGCGGCTGAAACGCGCGTATGGCGACCGGCTCTCCTTCCAGGGCGCCATCAGCGTGCAGCATCTGCTGCCGCACGGCAATCCGGAGACGGTGCGGGCCGAGTGCCTGCGGCTCATGGACGTGCTGGGGAAGGACGGCGGTTACATCGCCGCGCCGGCGCACGCCATCCAGGTCGGCACCCCGCCGGAGAATGTGCTGGCCATGCTGCACACGGTGCTTGGCGATAGCGCATACAAAAGCGCCTGGCAGCGGGCGTGCGACAGAGATGGACAAGGTCGCGTGAGGATAAGTACACGGAGAAGGGTAATGTCAGAAGTTCTATGAAACGTATGAAAACGGGGAATCGGTTGACGAGAACGGGCGACGAGAACGGATAACGAGTGGTAAGCATCCCATCGTCCAGCGCTATTGTCGCCCGCTATCGTCCGCCGACATGACAATATGAGAAAGAACACAACAACCCATTCCGCGCTTGTGCCGGACACCCATAACCGCGATTACCCCATGTACGACTGGCCGACGCGGCATCGCGCCATCCTCGATCATACCGCCGGGCGCGAGGCGGGTGTCGTGTTCATCGGCGATTCCATCACGCATCGCTGGGGCGGCGCGCCGGTGAATCCGAGCGACACCACGCCCAAGACCGGCTTGAGCGCGTGGAGCACCTACTTCGGGGCATGGCATCCGGTCAACCTCGGCTGCGGCTACGACCGCACGGAAAACGTGCTCTGGCGGATCAAGCACGACCAGGTGGACGATCTGCACGTCCGGGCGTTCGTGCTGCTGATCGGGACGAACAACATCGGGATCAACACGCCGCAGGAGATCCGCGACGGGATCGTGGCGATCATCGACCAGTTGCACCGCAGGCATCCGGCGGCGCATATTTTGCTGCTGGGTGTGCTTCCGCGCGGCCCGACGCCGGACGATGCGGGGCGGTTGGCCGCAATGGAAGTCAACCGTTTGCTGGCCAGATTGCGGCGGCCATATCTGAAGTTCACGGATATCGGCGGTGTCCTGCTGGAGCGTGACGGCTCCATTGCCGCCACGACGATGCCCGACTATCTCCATCTCTCGGAGGTCGCGTATCGGGCCATGGCGGGCGCCATCCGGCCGCACCTCGAAGCCCTGCTGGGCATCGCCAACGGCGTGCCCATCGACCTCTGGCCGAATCAGGCGTTGACGCCGATTGCGGAAACGGTGGACGAAAACGGATACATTCGCCAAGTCGCAGTTTCACAAGTCGTTCCCTTTCTGCCCCCTGCCGAAAAAGCGAATGGCACGGCGATCCTGGTTTGTCCCGGTGGCGCGTATTGCCTCCTTGACTGGACGGCGCATGTCGAGCGGCTGGCGCGGCGCTTTAATCCGGAGGGCATCGCGGTCATTGGCGTGCGCTACCGGACATCACCGCCGTCTACGAATGTGCCCGGTGACGCCTTGGAAGACCTGCGCCGCGCGATCCGCCTGGTGATCGCCCACGCCGGGGCCTGGCGCATTCATCCGGACCGGCTGGTCGGCCTCGGCTACTCCGCAGGATCCAACCTGCTCCTGATGCACGCTTCCTCAGCCGATGTTCTGCTCAACAGCGATGCGCTGCATCCGGGCGAAGCGCGGCTGGGACACATGGCCCTGATGTGCCTGTGGCCGCACGACAAGCCGGTCAGCGCATACTCCATCCGCCCGGATGCGCCGTGCGCGTTCCTCTGCACGACGGAGGAGGACAGTGTGGCGCCGGTTGCATTCTCTCAGGGCATCGCTGACGCCCTGCGGCAGGCGGGGCGCGACGCGGAGGTCGCGATCTTTCCGAAGGGCGACCATCTCGCGTTTAGTTTCCGGGAGAACGGACCGGAGGTCGACTGGACATCGGCATTTCTGGCCTGGCTTGGCCGGCGGAATTTGCGTTAAGGGCGCAAGGCAGTTGCGTTAAGGTTGTTGGACAAAGCGAAAGGATGAGCATCGTGAACCAGACAGTGCCCTTGGTCATTTCGGGACTTGTGTGTGCCCTGTTCGTGATGGCAGTTCCGGCGTTGGCACTGGAGTTCCACGTGTCACCAACGGGGGATGACGCTGCTGCGGGGACGGTGACGAAACCATTCGTCAATTTCTTTGACGACAAGGACGCCAAGACTGAGGGAGCACAGGCAACGATCAACAAGGCGGGCATTGAGATCGAGTATCGCCAATAGCAAATGGGGGCCATGGGGGGGCGCCTGAATGGCGCTAACCTTTGACAATCGTCCGTGCGCCCTGGCCAAGGCGGCCAGGCTGCATACGACGCAGATGTCTTTATCGGTAGAAAGGATGAAATGACAACCGAAACGTTACGTTACGAGAGCATGGTGCGAGAGTGGGTGCTGGGGAAACTGGGCAGGACCTTCAAGGAGCCGGCCGGGAGACTGAAGTTTCCCTTCGTCGATCCGGGTGGCGGCTACGAGGGCAACCTCTGGGACTGGGATTCCTTCTGGGCGGCCTATGCCACCCTGAACCTGCTCGACAAGGACGGATGCCTGGCCGGTAAGTCCAAGGCAGATGCCGGACGCCCCTGGCTCGATTATGCCGAGGGGAATGTTGCCAACTTCTTCGATCACCAGGAAAAGGATGGCTATCTGCCGCCCTGCTTCCTGACGTGGTTGAAGGAGGAGGCGTATGAGATTGTGAAGCACCGCGAAGGCGTGATTCACAACATGCACAAGCCGTTTCTCGCGCGACAGATGGCCCTCATTTCCGGCTGGAAGAACGACAGGAGTTGGGCCGCGAAATACAAGGATGGACTGGCGGCGTACTTCATGCGTTACGAAGCGGACTACTTCAACACCCAGTGTGGACTGTATGTCTGGGCCGACGATGTGATGATCGGCATGGACAACGATCCGGCCTCGTTTGGCCGTCCGCGCTTTTCCACGGCCAACCTGTTCCTGAACTGCTTCATGGTTCCCGAGCTGCGGGCCGGGGCGTCGCTCTTTTCCGCCTGGGGGGATGCGGCGCGTGCCGCGGCTTTGCGGGAGAATGCCGACAAGCTGGCCGCCGCCATCCGGGCCGAGTGCTGGGATCGCCGGGATCGATTCTTCTACTCGGCGGACGTGGATGTGAAGACGCGCCCCTATCACTGGTATCACAAGGGGCTTGGCGTTTTTTGGAATACCCTGCCGATCAAGATCCGCGTCTGGAGCGGTTTTCTCCCGATGTGGGCGGGCGTCGCCTCGGCGGAGGAAGCGGCGGCGCTGGCGGAGGTGCATGCTCGGGACGAGAAGACATTTCTCGCGCCGTACGGGATCTGTTCGCTGGCCATGGACGAGCGGATGTTCGATTTGAGGGAGACCAGCAATCCGTCCAACTGGCTCGGACCGATTTGGCTTGTCACGCAGTACTGCGTCTTCCGCGGACTCATGCGTTACGGTTACCGCGAGCAGGCGGAGGATCTCTGTGCCAGGACCCTGCGGCTTCTGGGGCGCGACCTGGAGAAGACCGGCACGCTGCACGAATACTACAACCCGTTCACCGGTGAACCGGTGATGACCCCCGACTTCGTCAACTGGAATGTCCTGGTTCTCAACATGGCGGATGAACTGCGCGGCAAGCCGTCCATGGAGGAGCTGATTGAGCCGAAGGCGAAAGACAAAGTAGAAAGATGAAGAGGAAAGACAAAGTATGACGCGTAAGCCTTACTTCTTCTTTCCTCTTCGTCTTTCTGCTTCGTCTACCCCTTACTTGGCTGCATACGGCGTGTGGCCGTCCGTGACTTCTGCCAACGCTTGTGGTAAACAAGGCGCATGAAAGGAATTCTTTATGCTTCTCGGACATGATGCTCGTATCAACCGCGTGATGCGGTGGTTTGCCCCGGCTCGATTCGGGTTCTTTTACCACTGGGGGCTGTTCACGGGCGGCGGGAGTTCGGTAAGCGGGTCTCCCGCCCCGGTGCTCTGCCATGCTTCGATAGCCGAGTTTGAGGCGGCCGCCCCAGCGGCCGAGGTGCTGGCGCGTAACCTGGTTGCCACGGTCCGGCGGGTGGGGGCCAAATACATCACGTTCACCGTGGTACACTCCTGTGACGGCTGGGCTGTGATGTATCCGACCCGGGTTCCCGGTTTCATTCGCGCCACGACGCGCGACTACGTGGGCGCACTGCTGGCCGAAGCGGCTCGGACGGGCGTGAAGGTCATCCTGTACATGCCGGGGGGCATGGGGCATTGGGATACGCCGGGCGGACCGTGGGTCGGGGAGAACCTCCGGACGCCGGACGGATATGCGGCGGGACTGACGGCGCTGGTCGAGGAACTGGCAGCCCGGTACGGGGCTCAGATTGGGGGCTTCTGGCTCGACAGTCTGGACGCGAAGTTGAACGAGCTGCCGGTCCTCATGCACCGGCTGCTCCCCGAGGCCGTGGTGCTGGTAAACAACCGCACCCGGTTCAACTCGTCGGACGTGGATGTCAGCACGACGGAATTTCTCTCCCATCTTCCGGAACCGCTGTATAACCGCCCCGGCGGCCTGCTCAAGCCGATTGACTGGATTGACGGCATGCTGCCGCCCATGCGGGACTTCAACGAGGATATTCCCACCTGCAACGAATGGTGGTATGGCGCGCCGCCGTACGTCTGGGAGTTCATTCTGCCGTTTGCCTACCGCCAGGGGACGGGAAACTATCAGCGCGACCCGCTGTTCTGGATCCGCGAGATGCTCTGCTCGCTGGGCATGCGGGGGCAATGGAACTATACTCTGGGGCTGGGTCCGATGCTGGACGGCACAGTACCGCCTGAGTTCGAGCCGATGATGGCCGCCATGGAAGCCTTCATGGTCTGGGCGGGCGAATCCCTGGTCGACACGACCGGTGGCGAGGGGTCCGGCCTGGTGCCCGGCTGGTGCAATGACGGGGCCTTCTGCGCCGTGACGGTCTCGCTGAAGAAACCCGCGGTCCACTACCTGCATGTGACCGAGGCGCCGACGACAGGCGTCCTGCGTGTCCAGACAAACTTCCGTGCGGTCCGTCGTGTCGAAGATCTTCGTACGGGGCAGACTGTACCTTTTATCCAGAACGGCGCGATCGAGATCACCCCGGCCTCCTGGGCCGACGTGGCCACCTATGGTGCGGCCGTGTTTCGTGTATCCATGAATGTATGAGAACCTGTAACCCGACTATTGCAAGGGCTTGTCGACAACGATCGGGACAATGATTATGACAACGATAGAGGACCGGTGGACGATTACGGGCGACGATTACGGGCGATGCGTTATTCCGGCTGAGGGCCCGTCCCATGGGGGGTCCTTGCGGGGTCTCCAATTCGGTATTGACTGGAATACAGGAATACGGGTATCCTGTTTACATGAAAGCAACCATCGATATTCCGGACCAACTCTACCGGCGCGTGAAAGCCAAGAGCGCACTCGAGGGCCTGGCGGTGCGCGAGGTGGCAACGACACTGTTTTATGCCTGGGTGGAAGACAAAGCAGCTCGGAATGATGCCCCGGCGGCAGAGCGGGTGGGTCATCGCTCAGCACCCGCCTGGTTTGGTGCTGCACACAAATATGCCCGGCGCGTGAATAGGCATGATATGGAAGCCATCCGGACCAGTATTGCCCGTGGTCGCGCACAGGATGCGCCATGAACGCGGGGCTCGACACTTCCATGGTTCTACGGCTGTTGACTGGCATGCCGAAAGAGCTCGCCCGGCGCGCCCTGACTGAAGTGCAAAAAAGGATCGCTCACGACGACACGCTGTTTGTTTCCGACCTCGTGGCAGCCGAGACCTATTTTGCTCTCCAACACCACTACGGTATGCCCAAGACGGATGCATTGGAGTTGCTTTCCGATTTTCTGCACGAACGAGGAATCAAGGCATTGGGATCATCAATGTCCGTGCTGGCCACGCCATCCCTGGCTTCAGCCAACCCCGGGTTTGTCGACCGGCTGATTCACGCCGAGTACCGGAAACATGCCGACGAGATGCTGACGTGCGAGAAGGCCGCCGGGCGTCTGACTGGAACGCGCGTGCTGGTGTAGCGTAGATTACGCAGAGAACACAGAGAAAGAAGTTGATCTTTGTGTTCCTTGTGTTTCTGTGTGGTGAATTATTTCTGCGTTGTGAACGGTTGCCGAAAACAAACCCAAACAGGGAGACGAAACGCATGAGAAAGCAAACAGGAAGCAGAAATCGAGGATGGTTGCCGGCGATCGGTAATCGGTAATCGGTTGTCGGTGGCGGCTGGCGTGGCGCTCGCTGCGGGGCTGCTCGCCGCGTTCGCGCCGCAGGCGGAGGCGGTGTCCGCGACCGGTGGGACCGTGACCAACTACAGGCTGGGCGGCACGACCTGGACCGCGCATATCTTCACGAGTTCGGGAAACTTCAGTAATAATTCGCTGACCAGCGTCGAGGTGCTGGTGGTCGCCGGTGGCGGCGGCGGAGGTTGCGGTTGCGGTGGCGGTGGCGGTGCTGGCGGATTGATCTGCAGCAACGCGTTTGCGGTGACCAACAACGGGGTCTACACGGTGACGGTAGGGGCTGGCGGCGGCGGCGGAAAAGGTCTTGGTGCCAGCGAAGGGGGCGGTCCTTCGGGCACAAATGGGGCAAATTCAGTTTTCGGAACATTGATCGCCTATGGCGGCGGCGGTGGCGGCGGTAACCGGTACGACCTCCAGAATTTCAATGGCTTGTCCGGCGGCTCAGGCGGTGGCGGATCGTTTAACGTTTCCTTTGGCACTGGCGGATCATTCACGAATGGGCAGGGTAACACAGGCGGGGTGGCGATTGTGTGGGGTCCGGGTCCGAATACTAACGCCCCGGCGGGTGGCGGTGGGCAAGGGGACAACTACTCGGTCACAACCGTAGGCAATGGTGGTTCCGGCATCGTGATCGTGCGGTACGCCGTTCCGCCCCCTTCAGGCACTGTGTTCATGATGCGGTAGCCGCCTTCGCCCAGGAGGCTACGGCGCGCCAGGGGCCGGCTTCATCCTGCGGGAGCGGAACTACGCCGGGCCGAGGGCCGGGATGGGGAAGAATGGTTGAGGGTTGAAGCAGGACGCCTGACTCTGTGGAGGGGGCAGGCGTTCTGTTTTTAGGGTGTGGCGCCGGCGTCCCGCCGGCATGCCAAGTGACAGGTGTCGAGTAACCGTTGGCAGCGGCCCGGAAAGTGGATCGTTGTCACGGTTTGTCGAACCAGATAAAGTAGAAAGCGATGAGGAAGCGCTACAAAACGGACGGTATTGGAAAGGTTCTGGTTAGCAGGGCCATGTTGATTGGAGCCCTGGCCTCTGCGGCCATCGCCGCGGATCCGCTGCCGGTGGCGACGGCTTCCAGCGAATGGAGTGCGGAATGCACGGCGGCGCGAGCGGCGGACCGCATCGCCGGCGAGAACAACAACTACTTGTTGGATGTATGGTCTGACCCTGGCTGCCGGAACGAACGGTGTTGGGTTTCACGCTTGAATATTTCTGCGTCAGCGTGGCCCAGAAGGCATTAGGCGGCCATAGGCGGCGGGTGTGTTGGGGGCCTGTATCCCTATCTTACAGGGGGGTGCAAAATCAGA
>Ga0268276_1002705_pt1 | contig 14712 bp, 22 predicted proteins | sample saktaG_4_FD_190145 | JGI IMG/M metagenome (GOLD analysis project Ga0268276, IMG submission 190145) | Saline water microbial communities from Sakinaw Lake, British Columbia, Canada - sak_2010_1_5_45m | ecosystem: Environmental > Aquatic > Non-marine Saline and Alkaline > Saline ...
GTGGATAAGTTAAATGATGAATTTGGAAAAGAATTTAAAACTGGAAAAGCAGGTAGTGATGAAACTTTGGCTGATTCTCGAGACTTGAAAAGAAGGACTGTCACAAAATACCGGACACTTGGGGGGGTTCCATGTGTTAAGGAAAGAGAAATAATTTATGCTTGTGGCCAGTTGAAAGGACCATATAGGATTATAACTCCTTTAGAAGAATTTTTCTTAGATCCATCTAAATCTATGACTAATCATCTTGTAAGAGTAGCATTAGGGGAATATCATGGGAAAAGACCAAGAAATTCTGAAAGCAATTAAGTTAAGATAAGATAATTATCTTTTAGGACAATAATTCTTTTAAATAACTGAATCTTACTCTTTTATGGTTAAGGTTGTTTTTATTGATGATGAAGAAATAGCTTGTGAGACTGTAAGGGATTATCTCCCAAATATTGAAACAATGCTTTATCGCCCTGGCAAGTTTGAGGTAGGGGCATTAAGAAGTAAGGTGAAAGAAGGAATTGATTATTTAATCTGTGACGGATTAAAAGGAGATTGGAAGGATATTTACAATTTTATGAAAAGAGAAGATGTTTCTGGAAAAACAAAATTTATTCTAGCTTCTTTTGATTCAGGTTATGTTAAAGCAGCAAAAGAAATGGGTTTAGAAGCAATAGACAAGGATATTAATTTTTTCGTGAATTTGTCTAAAAGGTTTCCAGAAATTACCTAGGGGTTTAGGTAAATCTTTATTGCCTTTTTTCTCATAAATCTTTTTAAAGAATAAAACCCCGTCTCTTTAATGGTAGATGAGGATTTAGAAAAACGACTTATAGGCTTAAGTATAACCAAATTTCCAAGAGACTTGGGTTTAGTTGAAGTTAGACAATTAATAGAACATGTTGCTCGGAGAGTCAGAGCAAATATACCTTACTCTGCTATCCAGAAATATGATTTTGAGGCATATTGGGATTCAGAACAGAATAATAAAGATGAGAAAAGTTCAGACTTAAGAATAAAAGGAGTTATTTATCCGGGGATAGAAACAGGTTTAGGATATAATTTTATAATCCCCAGTAGTGACACAAAAAATTCTTGTTTTTTTCAGTTTGCAATAGATGTACAAGCAAGTCTATTAGATATTGAAAAATATCCTAAATTTCCAGATCAATTCTTTATAGATATCAGAAATGCAGTTCTTGGTTATTTTGCAAAATAAAGGTAGTTGGTTTTTTATTGTTGATTTCTAGAATATAAATCTTTATTAATTACAGAGTATAATATAATCATGCCAGAATATTTGTTGAAGATAGGTAATGATGGCCCGATAGACCCGCCTGATTTTGTCAGAACTTTTGGTCCCATGTGTGGTGGGATGCATTTAAAAGGTAGTGGCTGGGGATTGGAGTATTACATAGCAAAATGTGAGAAACCCTTGCCCCAAGAATATCTGCTTGGATTGAAAGTTAATGGAATTAGTATTGAAGCGACTTTCAATAATTTGAAATAAGTATTTTAGAACATAAATCCTTAAAAACTGTCTTAATATTATAACCTATGGGTGAAGTTGAAATAAAATATCTTTGTGTTACTAGAAGGGCAAGATTATCAAATTTTTTAAGGCATTATGGAAGTCATGTTCTAACTGATCAAGAAGGGACATCAGTGTACAACCTTTATGGGACTACTGTGGCAGTTTATGATGAAGGCAAGGCAGTTACTGTAAGTGTAAATTCTAGAGATAAGGGATTAGCTGAGCGCGTTTCTAAGGTAATTCAGAAAGAAGTTTTTGCTAAGTTGCCAAGTAGAAGGGGAATTGGTAAAGTGCGAGAGCTTTAAGTATTCAGTCCAGATATCTCCACAGAAATGTTAAATAGCATTAAGGAGTTAATCTTTCTGTATCTCTTGGAAATAGGACTGCTTCTCTTATGTTATCTAAATTAAGAATAAATTGTACTAGTCTGTCACAACCCATGCCTAAGCCCCCATGCGGTGGTGCTCCATACTTGAATGGTTCTGTGTAATATTCAAAGTCTTTTGGATTTAGTTTTTGTTCTTTAATCTGCTTGATAAGAATTTCATATCTATGCTCTCTCTGTCCGCCAGAAGAAATCTCATTTCCCTTGAATTCTAAGTCCCCATACCTTGCTTCATCACCATCTCGCATACAATAGAACTTAACATCCTTTGTAGGCATCTTGGTTATAAAGTAAGCATCTGTCTTGAATTTGTTTTTTATAATCTCCCCGAGTTTTACTTCTTCATCTTGTCCAATCTCTTTTGCCTTTATTCCTGCTTTTTCTAAAAGTTGAAGTCCCTCACTGTATTTGATTCTTGGGAAAGGTATTTTTGGAATTTCTATAGTTACATTAAGGAGCTTCAATTCTTTTTCACAGTTTTTCTTAATTTGTTCTAGGACATAGACTAAAAACCTTTCTTGAAGTTTGTAGACATCATCTTCATCTTTGATGAAAGAAAATTCAACATCAATATGGGTGAATTCAGAGATGTGTCTTGTGGTATGGGATTTTTCAGCCCTGAAAGAAGGAGCTATTTCAAAGACTCTGTCAAAACCAGCAATATTCAACATCTGTTTATAGAGTTGTTGTGACTGGCTTAAATAAGCTTTTTTTCCAAAGTAATCTAATTTGAACATAGTTGCTCCACCTTCTGCTCCCATTCCCACTATTTTTGGTGTCTGCATCTCAATGAAACCATTTTCATGGAAAAATTCTCTTAATGCTCTATTGACTTCTGATCTTACTTTGAAAATAGCTAAATTCTTTGGTTTTCTTAAATCTAAGAACCTATAATCTAATCTTTTTGGCAATGCTGTGTTTATCCCTTTTTCAAGTATTTGGATTGGAGGTTCTTGAGCTTTGCTTATGATTTCAAAATCTTTTATCTCAATCTCAATTTCATTTCTTGAAACTTCTGAGCTCTTGACTTGTGCTGGTTTTGCCTCTCCTTGAATTGAGATAACTGATTCAATACTCAAGTCTAAAAATTTTTTCATCAGTTTTTCATCTTTGATAATACATTGCACTATTCCGGAGACGTCTCTAAGAAGAATGAATTTTATCTTTGCTAAATCTCGGATTTCATGAATCCAACCTTCAATGAAAACAGGGCCTTTTTTTATGTCTTTGACATATGTTCTCTCGTTTGTCATGATTTTCAAGCTATTTGACATTTTTAAGTTTATTTGTACCCAAAAAGTTTGTTATAATCTTTGTGGTCTTGGATTGTTAATACAAAAATTAATATTTCCACTTGATTTCCCTCTAGAGTATAAATCATTCTCCAGAAATTTGGTAATTCAATTCTATAAATGTTTTTAATTCCATAATCCAGCATTTTTGCGGGAATCAGTTCTTTTTTGACGGGATCGCCAAATTGAGGATTTTCTTTTAAAATTTCTATTTTTCTTTCTATTGCTCTAACTAAGGAGATTGACTGTTTGTCAGTTCTTTTTTTCAATTCAAGGAATGCTTCTTTAGCTTGTCCTTTTAGAAAAACACAAACTTCTTTACCAAAAATTGTCATTAGTTAGACCTCCAGCGTATTAATCATCATTTTTTTAAGATGCTCTGGTTCAACATAAATCCATTGAACCCCCCTTGGGCCATAAATTATTTTTCCTGATTTAAACAGATATATCAAGATTATTTTCAGTGTAGAATGCATTACCTGTTTTGGCAATTTTTTCTTTAATTCAGATATCTTTATTGGAAGATCTTGGTTTTTCTCAAGAATCTTTTCAACCATTAAAACAGTGTTCAGAGTAGGCCAGTGGTCAATTTTTTCTTTTAATTTTGATGTCTGCATTTTTTAATTTGGCTTCTTATATCATTAAAGTATATATTTATACCTAAAAAGTAGAGATTTATAAACTTTTTGATTTTATAAATTTTGGGCTTTACTTCTTTTTTCTTGTTCATTCAGATGAATCTGGAGTATCAAGAGAGGTACTGTCTGAGACTTCGCTTTCTAGGTCCTCTAAAGAAAATTTGGAACCTAATTTAGAATTAAGTTTTGCTCTTAAAGAATCTACATTTAACAAAGAAGCCTCTTTTGGATATACTTCCCAAAGGCTTTGCCAGATAATTCCCAATTGTAAATCTAATAGATTGTCTAACGGGTCTACTTGTTTTCCCAATGCGGTGGGGTAAGTGCTATAATCCATTTTTATCTCAGTTAATGCTCTACTTGCGTCCATATTTGCTTGTAAAGCAGGCAGCCAATCACAGGTTTGATAGATGCTGTCTGCTTTTCTGCACAAAGGCATAGCTTCTTCAACTGCATTGGCAATTTGTCTTGAGGGGATTGATTTAATATAAGATATCACAGGTACAGTAACTAGAAGAATAGCTGTAAGACCAAGTGCAATAATGTCTCCTTTTCCTAATTTAATAAGTTTTGCACTTGCTTTTTTAGCGTTTTCATAATCACGATCTAGTCTATGAAATGACACTTCTTCGCTTTCAATATGGGTGGCTGTTCTTTTAAGTTTTTTTAATTTTCCAGGATGAAAACTATAATCTAAGTATTCAGTTACAGAATCCCAAATATCTAAGGCCCTATCCCCAAAAGTTCTTTTTCCTATCTTATAATCTCGCCCAAATTTACTCATTTTTATTTAAAATATAATTCTTTGTATCTAAATCTAATGGGGTCATCTTTCCCTTTAGCTATTAATTGATTTAGAATTGAGATTTATAAGTATTATGCTAGAAAAACGCATATATCCTCTAGTGTGCCAAAAACAAGAGTTTTTGGGCGTGGTAATTTTTCACATGCAAACAAACTCTGTTTTGACTTGCTTTAATGAGATGATAGATTTTGTCTTGGTTATGCCTTTTTTTGAAAGGATTTGTTTGACAAGCTCATAGAAAGCATCTTGGTCTTTTGCCCTTATCTTGATTATCAATTCATAGTCGCCTGTGCATATGTCAATTGATTCAACCTCATTATGTTTTGAAAGCTCTTTCGCAACTTTTTCAGGATCACCATACTCGTCTGGGGAGAGGTTTATTAACACATAGGAGCAAAACCCCTCCCCAATTTTTTTGTAATCAAAAACCGCTTTGTAAGATTTGATTGCACCTTCTCTTTCCAGCTTTTTGATGTTATAATGAAGAGTAGTTGAAGGTTCACGAAGTTTATTAGCTAATGCCAGTATTTTTGGGGTACAATAACCCTGTTTTAAAAGTTCTATCAGCCTCGGAGTGATATTTTTCATTTTAATTATATTTACAAAATTTAATTTATCTTGGATTTTTTTTAAGTTAGTGTTCTGCGCTTCGCTTTTAGCTAGGGGTTTTATTGCTTGTCGACGGGAAGTTTTTCCCCGTTTTGATAATATCACCTAATAGTTGAATAATATTCAACTATTTATAAACTTTTCGTCTAATAATTGATTATTATACCGTTATATTCATATAGTGAAAAAACGCCCTGAATTAAGAAAATCATAAAAATAAATGCAAGGATAAAAGACAAAATGGATAATGAAAAGATATGGGATAATGGAAAAAGAATCTCTTTGAAGAAGTATAAAATGAGAATCAATCCAGAAAATATCTTTGATGAAAGAATTCCAGAAGAGGATTTATCATTTTCATCTGCGGAATATTTAATACAGCTGAGAACGAGGGGTCTCGGAGTAAAAAATGATATTTGAATTTTTTGGATTAATGGTCTTAACTTTAATAACTTATTATTCCGGCGGAATGTTTCATAGTTATGCGGGATTTTTAAGAACAGAGCAATGGAGATATAAAGTTAATCCCGCTGTTCCGGAAATGATCGAAAAATTAGAAAGTGATTCATACAAGAGCCAAATAAGGGAGAATAAGATATTGCGAAGAAAGTCAAGAAAACCAAAAACCTTAGAACAGCTTGAATTCGATTTTAATTTTTAAAACAAGACCCTACATAGCTTAAAGGCAGAGTGTCTGGCTGTAGCCCGGATGATCCCAGTTCGAATCTGGGTGTAGGGATTTAGTAATTACAAATAAATTTTTTATGATAATATAAATAAAATGGCTTGCTTATATAACTGCGAGAGATGCGATCCTGTGGGGGCATGGTTTGGACCAGGGGAAAATTGTGTAATGCCTAACAAGATAGAAAATCTATTAACAAATTGTACTAGTAAAGAATTGAACGAGATGTTAGAAAAAGAATCTAAAGAAAAGGATAGAGATATACGGTTTGCCTTAGAGATAAGAAGGAAATATTATAATGGAAAAACACGCTGTTTTTTTAGATTTCCCTCAGACTACGAAATTATTAATACAAGAGAAAAGGAAAGAAAAAAGAAAGCAATGGAGTTATTAGATAAATTATTTGAATTGTATGAGAAGAATCCTTCTTTGTTAGATAAACTAAGTTGACAAAATAGCGGTTGTTTTTTTATTTTTTAGAAAGCATTGCTTCGACTTTTGCAATAAACCTTTGGATTTTGTCCAGATAGTAATCAAGATTTTCAGCTGAAAATTCACTTAAAGAACCCTTGTCTGCTTTTTCTTCCAAGTCAACGATTTCTTTGTAATTCCCAACAATCTCGTCACCAAGAACTTCTCTATAATTTCTTTCAAGTTCTTCAATTATTTTCTTCTTGTTTAACAAGAATTTATTATCAAATAACATCAAGATTTGAGCAGCTTCTGTCCCAGCTTCTGATAATAGATGTAATGAGCTCAGTAATAATTGTCTGTTCTTGAAGGAATAAATCTCGCTTCTTTCAATTAGCTTTTCTGCTCTTTCTTCTTTTTTATACATTTGCTCATCTCTGATTAATTTAGAGACTTCCTCAACAACATTTGCTTTGTCATAAAATATTATTACTCTTTTTAATGAGCTTATAATCCAGGGTTCTCCATCAAGAACAAGATGCCACCATTTTGAAAGCAGTTTAATTGGCTGAAAATGAAAGATTAGTCCTTGTTTTTTTGCTTCATCTTCTATAGCCCCAGCTTCCATCTCAATTTGGTCTAGAATAACAGGGGGAAATTTTAAAGAGTCATTAACAATGATCATAGTATCTATGTCATTTGCTTGGCCTTTAGTCACAGCTGAACCATAAATATATATTGATTCGATATACTTCCTATGCTTGAGCAAAGGTTTCAAGTGCTTTCTTAATATTTCGGGTGTTACTCTTTTTTCCATCTTCATGTTTTATTTATTAAGCGAAAGTCTATATGTTTATATTGTTGTTTAATTAGTGGGTTCAGCGCATCAAAACTCATGCACAACGTTGTGAACCTAATTTGATTATTTATTTTATAACTGTTTTTTTATTTTTAATCCAAATTTCTTTTATTATTGAAAAAGTTAAAGTTGATAATATGAATGCCAATGTTGGGACTATTGCATTTAGGAACGGTTTTGGAAGTGAAGCAAAATAAAAGAAAATTACCATAACAATGTAAGTCAGTATAATGATTATTATCTTCCTTGTCAAGCTTGTTTCCCAAGCTTTATCAGTTTCTACTCTTCTGTTTCTCTCTTTTATTTTCGCAATCTCTTTTTCGATTTCTTTATTGTTCATTTGTCTTTATATATTTTAATTTTTTTCATGGGCTTTATTTGTTATACGTTGTGAACCCAACTTGGTTTGAACATACCTCATTTTATCTCATCTTTTTTACAGCTTCTCTGAAACGTTCTGATTTTATTGAAAGGTTATCTAGCCTTCTTCCGTTAGGCAGAGGAATCTTTTTATGTTCATATGCTTTGTATGTTTTGATTATCTCCTCTGCATCATTAATCTGTGTTTTTTCAAGGCTATTCCTTAACAGATGTCTCTTTAGCGTTTCTGGGATCAATCTAGGGACTAAAACAAAATGATTTTTTAGAATCAGGGCTGTTTGACTTGCTTCAATTGTTGAGACATAGATATTATCAAAGACCTGAACTTTGATGTTCTCAATCTCTTTTAGATGGTCTTTGATGACAAGAAATTTTCTTAAAATACCTTCTTTTGTTCCAGTCATTAGGCCTTTTTCTATATTTATTTTTAAAGAATGAAGTAATTTTAATGGATCATAAATTATTTTGCCATCTCTAACCGATATCAAAACTCGGGTGTTGTGGTTGATTATCTCTTTAATCAGGTCTTCTGTTGTTCCGACCCGGACTTTTTCTTCTGCTAATCCAAATCTTTTAGAATATTTTTTAGTTAATTCAGTTATATGCTTTTCAAGACAAAGCATGTAGATCATCTCATTATGTAGCCAAGAAGCTTTGATTAGTTTTTGTTCTTCTGGATCAAAGTTTATTCTAAGAGCAATCTTTTTATTTTTATTCTTGATTTCTTTCTTTCTCATTTTTCCTCTTTTTTATTTTTTTGGTTTGTTTTCTAGCCCAACCTTGTTTTGAAGTGTCTTATCAGCAATATAATCAAGACCAGGATTGTCACTAAAAGCGCTGCAAAATACTGGCCAACTCCTAATGCAAACCCAATTGCAGTCAAGACCCAAACAGTTACTGCACTTGTTAAGCCATGCAACATCATGGGGTTGTTTTGTTGTCTCCAGATTATTGCTGCACCGATGAATCCGACTCCTGTTGCTAAACCTTGGGCGATTCTTCCGATATTATCTCCGCCTAGTGTGGTTATTGATCCTATTGTGAACAAACAAGCTCCTGCACAAACAAGCATAGCTGTTCTTGAGCCAAGCCCATAGTTCTGTGCTCTTCTTTCTAGACCAATTACTAGTCCAAATAAGATTGCTAATCCAATTTTTATCAGAATCTCTATTTCTAGTTCACCAAATTGAAATTGTATCATCTTTCCTCTTTTTTATTTTTTAAGTTGCCTGAGCAGCCATATCATCAAGTGTTGAAGATGCTAATTTTTCAAGGCCTGCTATCTTCATTTTTTTTGCTGAATGTCCGATTCCTGCTAATCCAGATACCACATGTTTCCCGGATTTTGTTTTTAGTCCATATAATACCTGTGAAATAAAATAAGTTATGCCAAGAGCCATGCTAATCTCTGGCTTTGCTTTTGTTGAAATTGCAGTCGCATATTTAAGTAATTCATTAACTTTTTTATGTACGTCTGGAGGAAGTTTCCAAAGAACATATCCTGCTGGACCAAGAGTTGCTTGGGCAACAAAATCTTTGACTGTTTTTGGCCTGTATTCCTCGATTATGTGCTTGTAGTCTTCTAGGATTTTTTGAACTTTTCCAACAAGATATTTCTGTTTATCTTTATCTGGCATGTAAAGAGAAATCTCTTTAATAGAATCTAGATCATATTCTTTGTCTAAATCAGGTTTTTTATAATTTCCTGTTTTTGCCATCTTTTTTACATAATGATACGGAGAAATTATTATTTAAATGTTGTCTTAGACCTATTTAGATTCCTAAGTGAAAAGCAAAGCGCAGATAAAAAATGTAACTAATGTTTGGCTGCTGAAACCAGCCATCTATATGTGTTTGGTAAAATTATTTATAGAATCATAAAAATATAAATAAAATTAGGCTGCTAGTGCATATTCTTGTTGGTCTTCTGCTTCTTCTTCGTCTTCGGGTATTCTTTGTTTTCTTCTTCTTCCTTGTGCTTTTTGTTCATAGCCTTCTGCTATCCCTGCTTCTTTCATATCAATTTTGACTAGGGCATTGATAATTCTGGCAGCTTTCACTGTTTGTTTGCTTTTCAGAGCATACTGCGCCATTTCTGTTGCTTTTTTGAGATTGCCCCCTAATAAATAAGCCCATCCAGCTTCACCATGATTGCCATCTTTTTCGAGTTTTTTTGCATAAGCTTCTGCTTTTTTTGGATTAACCATGCTAAGCAATTCTGATGCTTTTGTTTCTTGTCCTTTTTCATCTAATTCTTTAACAGCATTTCCACAATATTTTTCAGCTTCTTGTTTATATCCTTCAGCAAGTTTGGTGTATTTAGGGTCTTTTGTAGCTTCAGCTAGGCCATAAAGAATTTGGCTTGCATGCATATAAGACATCACAGAACCATAAGCATCATCTTTTCGATTTTTTAATGCATAGGTCTCTAATTTTTTTACTTCGTCAAGGGCAGCTTTAATCTGTTCCTTGGGATCAGGTTTTTTTTCTTCCTTCTTTTTATAATCTGCCATGATTTTTAAGATAAATCTAGTTTATATATTTTTTTATGATGTCGGGAAATTTTTTAGGATACATCCTTAATTTTATATATTGACTTTGCCAGCTATAAGTGTAAATTATTTTAATTTGGTTCTCGATTTTTGTTTTCGAAGAAGTTTCTGAAAATTTAGAACTGGCTGTGCATAATCTATTGCAACATAACTCGCATTTGGCGAAGTTAAGTTAAATATGGAGTATAATTCTAACAAATATTTACTATACCTGCGCTAACGCTTTTCATTGTATTTTTTATCATTCAATTATACCAATCAAGTTTGATAATCTTTAAAAACTAAAAGAATATTAGAAGTCTTGTGTGAGATTAAAATGTCAAAAAAAATAGGCAAATCAATTGTTGGAATTGGATTGCAGTATGGTGATGAAGGAAAAATAAAGGTTTTTGACCCTGTTATTGAAAAAGAGAAAATTGATGTTGTTTCTAAGTTTAATGGTGGGGCTAATGCCGGGCATCATGTTCAAGTAGGAGGGGTTCATATTGTTACACATTCAATCCCATGTGGGGTTCACTATCCTAATACTATTATGTATATAGGCAGCGGGACTTTAGTAGACCCTGTTAAAGTAAATTCAGAAATACAAGATATTGAGAGCCATGGGCTGAAAATCAAAAATAGACTGCATATATCTTCAAAATGTTCTTTAGTCCAGCCAAGCCATATATTATTCGATAAATCCACTGGAAAAGAAGTTGGAACAACAAGCAATGGTATTGGGCCAGCTTATGCTGACCAATGCTTTAGAGATATCAATGGATTGAGAAAAAACATAAGACTGGGAGATTATCTATCAAACCCAACAAGATTTGTTATAGATGTCAGAAAAAATCTAGAGGAAGTTGTTGAAAGATTTGAAATTAGAACAGATATTTCAAAAGAAGTTAATGAATTTGATCAAGAGGCTAGGAAACTTGAAAGATATCTATGCGGTGATGCTTTATTTCTGGATAAATTTATTAATGAAGGCAAGAATGTATTTTTTGAAGGAGCTAATGCAGTTAATTTAGATCGTATAACCGGGTCTGTCCCATATGTAACTTCAAGCAGAACACTTGCTGCTGCAGCTTATACTGGGGGAGACCTTTCTGTTAAGTATCACACAAAAACAATAGGAATTGCAAAAGCAATAATGTCTAGAGTGGGAAATGGGCCATTTGTTTCGGAGTTTGGGGGAGAAAAATCAGAAAAGTATTGCGCAGAGGAAAGAGGAAAAAAATATTCAAAAGAAGTTGAAAAAATGATGTATGATGTTCAAAAATTATTAAAATCAGGGGATTTATTTGAACTTGGGATTGTATTAAGGATGTTAGGAGATGAATATGGTTCAACAACAGGAAGACCTCGAAGGTTGGGCATGTTTGATTTAGTTATGCTGGAACGAGACTGTAAACTTAATGGGGTTGGTGAATTATACATCAACAAGTTTGATTGTCTAACAATGTTTTCACAAACTTCCTTGCCTGGAATCCCCATAGTTACAGGATACAAACTTGATGGAAGAAGTATTGATTATATTCCTTCGAGTGAAGAAGAACTGAGAAGAGTCAAACCTGTAATAGAATATTTCCCCCATATCAGACAAGATTTATCTAAAATCAGGGATTATGAACATGTCTCTTATGAAGCGAGACAACTAGTGGGTTTTATAGAAAATAGTGTTGGGACAAAAATTTGTGGCATTGGGGTTGGACGTGCGAGAGAGGAATTTATTGAAATAAAATAGAGATAATTCATTTCACGTATTTCTTCAGAATCTCCATAACTTTGCTAGCATCGACTTGTCCTTTGAGTTTCTGCATAACAAGGCCCATGTAAGCATTTATTGTTAAATTGGGCTTGCTCTTGATAATTTCTTGTATAGAACTTTCTAAATTTGTAAGTGAAGATGAAGATGACTGGGCTTGAGTTTGTTTTAGAATTTCATTAATATCTTGGCCTTTGATTATGTCAAGCATAATTGATTTTGCACTTGATTCAGGAATTTTTCCTTTGATAATCTCCTGAAAAATTGTCTCGATTATATCTAAAGTGAGTTTTTTGTTGACTTGTTCTATACTTAGTTTTTCATGACTTGAAATTTCTTTTGGAAGTAAAACAAGAAGTTTTGCTGCTAAATTTGGTTTGTCTGCAAGTTGGATTAAAGCTTTGAAATCATCTAGTCTCTTTTCTGCAAGAATTAATTTAGTCATTTCTGGGTTCAAGCCCTGTTCTTTTAATTCTAAAGAAATTTCTTCTTTTAATCTTGGAAGTTCTTTTTTAGCTTCTTTAATTAATTCATTTGAAATCTTTATCAAAGGCAAATCTGTTTCAGGGTACATCCTTGATGAACCTGGCAATGGTCTTAAAAAAACAGTTGAACCATTTTCAAGAACTTTTCTTACTTCATTTTTGCATGTTTTTTCTTTGACACATTTTTGCTGTCTTTGAATCTCTAGATCCACTGTCTGAATCATTATTTTTGGGTCTTGAAATCCCTTTATCTCAACTCTTTTGCTTCCTTCAATAGAAATGTTCAAATCCTGCCTGATTGTCCCTATGCCTCTTTTGACTTTACAGGCTCTTAAAATCTCTCCAATCTTAAGGGCAGCTTCTTTAATTTGTTCTGCTGTTTTCAAATCAGGTTTTGTTGCTATCTCAACTAATGGAATTCCTAGACGGTCTAATCTGTAAACTCTGTAATTGTTTTGTTCTTCATCTGTGTTCTGGAGATTGTTGTTGGAACTTTTTTCTTGGGAATTTTGGGAGGGAGAAGCTCTTGCAGCATCTTCTTCTAGCATGATGTAATCTATCCCTACTTTTCCTTCACTTGTGTCAATAAAACCATCTTTAGCTAATAATAAAGTCCTTTGAAATCCAGAAGTATTAGAGCCATCAATTACTGTTTTTCGCATCACTTGAGAAATAGGTAGAATCTTGCAATTCAATAAAAGAGAAATTTGAATTGCTATTTTTAGAGCATTTTCATTTAGCTGATGCGGTGGTTCTTCATCTAGTTCAACTAAACAATTAGAATCTTTGTAGAATTCATAGATGAATTCTTTGTCTTTTTGCTGTTCAAAACTAGCTGCTTCATCTATTTTGCCAGATTCTCCTGCAACTGCTTTGAGTTTTCTCTTTATTCTTAAGTCAGGAGTTTCTTGTCTTAAGATAGAAGGGCAAGGACAGAACAACTTGTGAGTATCTAGCTGTTGATGTATTTCTAAGCCAGATTTTAAACCAATTTTTTGATAATTTATCATCTAAGATGAAGAGAGTATCAACTTATAAATTTTTAGATTTCTTAAAGAAATTGATAAAGAATATGAACATTAATCAATGTGCCCTTATAATCTGAACATCTCCGATAAATGGGCAACCTGCTCGGAGGTTAGGTCCATATTGTGCTGTTACTGGTGCAGCCCATATTTTTAATTCACCTGCATTGGAATCTGAATAACTATAAACTTTGTCAAATATGCCTTTGTTAACATGTTCAGGTGTAGTAGTCATTACATTCTCAATAATTGTGAAAGCACGTTCAGTTGATGTTTGGTCTGTTCCCAGTATATTTGCAAGATTCAAACTCTTTTCAAGTTGTATAACAACAGAATGTCCAACATAGAAGGTTTGACCTCTGTCTTCACATTCATAAATAGTTGTTCTTCTATCTTTACTACCACTTTGAATTTCTCTTATTTTCATTTTATTTCTAAACACTTAAATAAAACTTGGTTTATAAATCTTTCTGTTGTAGCTACTTGTAAGTTACATTATTAATCCTCTTTTTTTTTCTAAAAAATTAGGAGTTATTCTAAGTACGTCTTATATAATCCAAGCACTTTTTACACGCAATAAATCTTGCATTAAGATCTTCTGGAATACTCCCCCTTATTTGTTGGATTAAACCTGTTGGGACTTCCAAGATGTCTCTTGGTTGTAGGTCATACTTCCCACCTACCGGTTTTATCCCAAATTTTGCAAGACAACTCTCTTCGAGATGGAAGTTGGGTTTAACTTCCATATAAACCTCATTTCCTTTTGGCGTGTATCCGTCTAGTAGCCCATTCTTTTTTGCCATCTTGAATAGAGAAAATTTTGTTTTTAAATCTTTCTCAGAAAAAAATATGTTCTCTTTTAGACAATAATGTTTAAAAAGAAAATATGAATCATCGGGTGTAATTCTATTTGATAAGATTAAAATGCTCCTGCCGGGATTCGAACCCGGGTCAAAGCCTTGAGAAGGCTCTATCCTTGGCCACTAGACTACAGGGGCATAATTTTATGAAGAAATCAGCATTAAAAAGGTTATCTTTTTTGTTTTTTTATGTTGGATTTGTATGTGTATGTCTTAACTTGACTTAGCCAATGCGAGATAATTGATAGTCAATTCTGCAAGGGGATTCTTGATTTCTTTAAGATTTCTTCGAAGAAAAACTACGAACATTAAGAATAAAATACTTTACACGGACGAGCAAGGTAGCTACAGATTTTAATCTGTAGCGGAATTGCGAAGCTTTTTTCTATATCAATTGTTAAATATAAGTGAGCTTGATTCTAGCTCACTGAACATCTCAGCTAGCTAGAG
>Ga0268276_1002708_pt1 | contig 14703 bp, 13 predicted proteins | sample saktaG_4_FD_190145 | JGI IMG/M metagenome (GOLD analysis project Ga0268276, IMG submission 190145) | Saline water microbial communities from Sakinaw Lake, British Columbia, Canada - sak_2010_1_5_45m | ecosystem: Environmental > Aquatic > Non-marine Saline and Alkaline > Saline ...
GTAGAGGGATTAATCATTCTTTTCATCAATAAAACAATTCGGATTACCAATATGACTTATTATGTCATGATGATTATGTTTACCCCGCTCATCAATTTAATCCTCGGTATTTTATTTCTACATGAAATGATTAGTTTTATCCAGTTAGTCGGGGGTATTGTCCTAATTATCAGTGGAATTATGGTTCAGAGATTAAGAGATTAAAGTCCTTAAAGGGTTTAAAAGTACTATTAGTTTTGGTAAATTCAATAGTTTATAGACTCGATATATATTGTAAATAAAACCGTCTTTGCGACAATAAAGTTTTGGTTTAAAAAACGAGGGGCCAGCCTCTGAAAAGCTGACCCCAAAGTTCTTAAAAATATAGTATTTATGTGAGTAACGAATAAGAGATTCTTCTATTGACCTAAAACTTTATCCATTACTTCCGGACCAATATCATTCCTTATTTTAGGCCATACTTCTTCTTTTACCTTTTTAGCAAATCCGGCTAATTCTTCATCTGTGAAGGTTATTACTTTTATGCCGTGATCTCTTAGTCGTTGCATATTAGTTTGTTCTTCTTCTTCGGCTATAGCAAAACGTTTTGTTTCTAATTCAGAAGCTACTTCTTGAACAAGCTGCTGGTCTTCTTTGGAAAGTGAGTTCCAAAGATCAAGGTTCATATAAAAATACCACATTTCAAAATGGTCATTTAGTGCAAGATAGTATTTCGCAAGATCTCTAAAATTAGAGTAGTAACCCTCTGCCCCAGAACCAATAGCACCATCCACAATTCCGGATTGAAGAGAAGTAAAAGCCTCTGACCAAGCTATGGGAGTAGCAATATAGCCAAGAGCTTCTGCATTTAATTCAAACGATTTTTGTGGAGGTACTCTTATTTTTATCTTCTTAGGTACATTAGGATCACCTGGGCTGGGAGGTTCTTTAGTTAAACATATACCACCAAAATAACAGGGCCAGCCAGATATCAACTTAAGGTTCTGCTTATTTAATAACTCATCTACAACATCCATTAAAGGGCTGCCAGTTGCATATAATTTACTAGCTTCTTCCCAGGTGCTTACTATGTAAGGTAAAGATTGAATCATTAGTCCTGGATCCATGGCGGTACCCAGACATGCTAATTGCATCTCAATATCTCCTAACCCAACTAGTTCTTGAACTACTGTATAATCACCCAGTTGAGCGGCAGGATAAATATCTGTAACAATACGACCATTTGATCTTTCTCTTAATTGATTCACCAACCAATTTACATCTTCATCAATGGCTGTTCCGGTAGGTCTAATATGTTGTATCTTCCATTGATAGTTAGCTGCATTTCCTAAGAAACTAAACAAGGATATGAGCATTATCACCACAATTAATACACTTAATGATTTTTTCACTTTTTTTTCCTCCTAATTTTTAATATTCTAATCTCTAATTTCTTACACTATTTATTATTTCTCTTATATAATCATCACCTACTTTCCTTTTTAATTTACTGAAATAAAATAGATAAGTTAAGCAAAAAAGAATAATTTTTTATTAGTAAATCGAATCATTAAATACTTGGTTAAATGAACTCAAATTTTCCACCAAGTCCTTCCTTGACTGCTCGCTGATATACTATGGTAGCCACCGCTATATCTAATGCCCCTGTGCCAATGGGTATACAAAGTAGACGTTCTTTATCCGAGGCACGACCTTTTTTCTTACCTGCCGCAAGTTCACCTATCGTGGCATAGATATCTTTTTCAGATATTTTCCCTTTTTCATTAAGTTCTTTTAATGCACCACGGTGTAAACACTGTCCGATATGGTCTACTATTATTTTATCTGCCGTAAGAATAAAATCATCATCACATTCTTGATATGAACCCATTGCAAACAGTGTGCTTCCTGGCTTTACCCAAGAATTTTTCACAAATTTATCTTTAGATTGAGTGACACAAATCACAGCATCGCCATCCGCAGCTTCTTCGGGAGAATCAACCATAACAATATTTCCAGTAACTGTATCTTTCATGTCATCAGCAAATCTTTCCGATGCTTCCCTTTTAATATCATAAACCTTTAATTCTTCTATATCGAAAAGTTGAGCTATGGCCATCGTTTGATAATGACCCTGCATTCCAGCACCATATAAACCAATTTTTATCGATTTATTATTATGAAGATATTTTAGAGCTACCGCTGCCTGTGCACCGGTACGCATGTTGGTAATTTCTGCACCATCCATCACTGCTTTAAATTGCCCGGTCTTGGGATCAATCAACAAAATCATGCCGGTAATATAAGGTAGGCCAATCTTCGCATTATCCAAAAAACCACCGGCCCATTTAATACCAGCAGAGTCAAGCCAACCAACATATGCTGGCATGGCATTCATAAAACCTTTATAGGGAGGCCAAGCTGCGGTTTCCCCAAGATCTAAACCAACTTTTGTTGGATTAATCACTTTACCCTCACCAAATCCTATATAGGTCTTATCAACGATTTCTACCACATCTTTCATTGTCATTACTTTTTCAATGTCTGATTTACTCAATAATCTGGTTTCCATTTTATCCTCCTTGCTAAATTAGATCTGATAACTTTAATTACTCATTATTTTTTTATTTTATCTTTTCAAGCCATTCCTTTTTCAATCGTTTAGCTGTTTTAGTAATTCCCAATCCTCCCAACATAGTATCTTTTAATTCCATAGGCATAAGAGTTTGAATGTTTCTTAGTGCATCAATAACTTCATCAGGCGGAATTATGCTTTGTATCCCCACTAGGGCCATGTCCGCAACTGCGAATGCATTAGCTACTCCAATGACATTTCTTTTTATGCAAGGTACTTCTACGGGTCCGGCAACAGTATCACATACTAAGCCAAACAAATTTTTCAATGCTAAAGCCATGGCTTGGGTTACTTGTTCTGAATTACCTCCTGCAAGTTGTACTATAGCTGCGGCAGCCATTGCTGAAGCTACACCTACCTCTGATTGACAACCTCCCATAGCTCCGGATATGGGTACTTTATAAGCTATTACAACACCGATTCCTGCAGCTACCAAAAGGGCATCTATAATATCTTGCTTTTCTGAATTCAATACTTCCGCTGCGGTTAAAACAACTGACGGGATTACTCCTACTGCACCAGCTGTGGGAGCTGCTACCACCCTTCCCATTGACGCATTAACTTCGCCACAGGCGATTGCTCTGGCTACGGCTAAGGATAAAGGCCTTCCAGAGATAAGTTTTCCTTCTTTCACAGCTTTATAAAGCATCTTTGCATCTCTACCACTCATTAACCCCCCAATCAATCGGTTATCCTTGGTTAATCCTTGATCAATTTCTTCTTCCATTGCTTTCCATATTTGTTTAATGCCGTCCCGTATCTCCTCTTCTTTTAAGCCGCTCCTTTTTGATTCATAGTCAATAATAACTTGAGGAAGAGATTTTTTATCATTTTTTCCAATCAATAACATCTCTTCGATAGTGGTAAATAAAGGACAGTCATTTTTTAATTTGTAAGAATATAGAGATTTAATTAATCTTACCAATTCTATTTCCTTAATATTCACTATTGACTCTAATGTTAATTTACTGGTAACATTCTCGATATAAAAACAGACTAGGCATCTTGAATCCCCTTGAATAGTTTCAGTAGAAATAAAATTCTTACCAAGCATGTCTTGGATTTTTGAAATAACCTCAGATTGATCTTCTTTAAGAATTACTATTATCACATCCTTATTTCCGCTAATATTGACACCAAACTCGTCTATATTTCTAATTACAATCTCTCCTCCTCCTATAGAAATTGCATTAATTTTTACCGAATGTAAATTTGATTTTAATTCTAACTCTATAGTATTTGGATTTTTATCTGAAAGTAACTGTGTATAAATTTTTATTTTTATGTGTTTGTTGTTGGCTATTAGTAATGACTCTTTGATTCTATTGTCGTCAACTTCCATTTCTAACAATCCTGCAACGACTGCAGCATCAGTCATGTGACCTTTGTAAGTTTCAGCCAAAGAACCATAAAAATATAAATTCACACAAATGGGTTCTTCACCAAGAATCATTCTGGCTATTTTGCCAATTCTGACTGCCCCTGCAGTATGATTACTGGAAGGTCCAATCATTATTGGGCCAAGTATATCAAAAATACTTAATACTCGTTGATTTGAAGTCATTTAAAACTCCCTTTTTAATCATTTGATGAATTAAATCAATTTATTTTTTATCTGTAGAAATTTCTTAAATATAATATAAAATCTCTTCTATGGACATTCCTGATAAACCTAATTTATCAATATTTCTTCCCTTCTCAAAATGATCAGTCCCATTTATTGTGGAAGCCAAGGTTATAATACAATCAATTATTGGAGTTTGAATGCCTAGTAATTTCCCAAAGGAAGCAACAGGAACTAATAAATGCGGTACGTCCTCAGTAAGGTATCTATGATTAAGAACCTTTGGAGCATCGGCTCCATGTTGTCCATATGCTGGATTGGTAGATAATAACTCATGTAAATCTTCTCCCTTGAGACTATAAGTTTCTTTTAACCACTCATAAGTTGAGATTAAATCAAGATTTAATTTTTTACCAATTGCCATTCTTTCTTCATCCATTTTTTCCATGATTCTACATACTGATTTTGTCATGCCATCACAATAAAATCTAAAATCACCATTGGTGGATTCTATTCTTCCGGCATTTAATATCATGGTGGGGCAATGTACTATCATGTTTGGATTAGAAAAGCTAATCTCTAATGAATTCTTTAAAGAAGAAAGGGGCATTATAAAAAAGCCATTTAACATTTTTGATATTTCTTCGATGTCCGCTGCCGGAAGGGAAGCAATGGAAATATGAGTTTTAACACCCCAGATATTTACTTTTCCCTCTTCAATTTTTCGACAGGCATAGGGAAGCGTATTTGTCTCCACAATGGTTAGATTTTTTCCGTTCCTTTTTAGTATTTTCTTTATTTCAAAGGATCCGAAATTGCCGGGAATTAACATGATAATCTGTGAATCAACCAAGTAAGGAACAGCCATCTCAATAAATGCTTCTTGGGCAAAAGACGGAGCCACAATCATAATAACCGAAGTACCTTCAATAGCTTTCTCTATATCGGTAGTCGCTAGTGATATTTTCCCAAACCCCTGCAGTCTTCCGGAAAGTTCAATGCCACCTTTTTTGGATATTTCTTCAATATTCTTTTTAAAGTTTGGATGTTCAAATAAATTTACTTCGATTCCTTTCATGGCCAAATGAGCACAAAGAGCTTGACCTCCATTACCTGCACCTAAAACCGAGACCTTTAATTTGTTCACAACTTTCCCTCCTTATATTAAATAGTATTGTTTTTTAGGGAGCAAAACCTAATAAACGTGGTAAAAATAGCGATAATGTTGGCCAAAATGTTGTGAGAAATACAACAGGTACATACCCAAAAATAATAAATACTAATGTCGGTTTTAATATATCTAAAAACCCTACTTTGCCGACCCTCATTCCCAGATAAAGTATGCTTGCATATGGAGGAGTTACTCCGCCCATTGCAAGGTTCGTACCCATTATCGCTGCAAATTGTACCGGGGTTATTCCCAGTTCTTTTACCAGTGGGAGCAATAAGGGAGCCGCTAAAACCATACCGGTAGCATCATTTACCAGCATGCCTATAATAAATAAAAGTATGTTAATCATAAATAATAGCAAAAATCTATTGGTTGTTATTCCAAACATGAAAGAAATTATTGCTTGGGGAATTCTATTTATTACAAATACTTGGCTTAACATCAGAGCCAATAAAATCATTATCATTATTGTTCCAACTGAAGTTGCAGATTCCCTTACAAGTTTATAAAAATTATTTAATTTTAAGCCGCGATAGATTAAAAAACCGATGGGTAATGAAATAATTACTGCTACTGCGGCTGCCTCAGTGGGTGTAAAAACACCTCCGTAAATACCTCCCAAAATAATAACCGGCATCGATAAAGCAGGAAGAGCTTTCCAAGAATCGTTTAATATTTTTTTCTTCTTTGTTTTTCCATCCATTGGAGGGCTAAGGATTAAGGGCATGTTACGAGCTAAAAGTAAATTAATGATAGAAAAGGATACCACAATAAGAAGACCCGGTCCTACAGTAGCTAAAAAACATGCTAATATCGAAGTTTCAGTTACCCAGCCATAAATTATCATAATTGTACTGGGGGGGATTAATAAACCTAATATAGATGAACAAGTAACTAATGCGGTAGCGTAACCTCGGGGATATTTTTCTTTAACCATCTGGGGAATTAATATTGGGCCGATGGCTGCCACTCCGGTTAATCCACTTCCAGAAATAGCTCCAATAATTGCACAGGTTACTACAGCGACCACGCCTAAACCACCCTTTAGCCTACCGATAAATGTGTTAACAAAATTTAATAAATATTTAGCAATTCCACTCTCGCTCATTACACCGCCCGCAAGAACAAAAAGCGGTATGGTTAGTAATATGGGGTTTATAATTTGGTTAAAACCCCACAAGAAAAGACCTTTCATGGAAACTTCGGTAAAAATACTCATAAAAAGTAAAGCTCCTCCAAAACAAAAAGAAAGAGGAACACCTAAGGTCAGTAAAATAATCAGAACCAACATATCAAAAAGAACTATGGTCATCATAATCTTCTTGTCCTCCTACAAACTATATAATAAATTACCCTTTTTCATCTAATTTGAATTCAGATAATGGCTTGAATATGTAATCTATGGTTTCAAAAAACACATAAATGGCCATTAAAAAAAATCCAAAAAAAACAGCAGACTCAGCATATACCATTGGAATGTACAGAGTTGCGCTTAATTTTTGTACACGGTTTGAGTACTGAAAATATTGATAAGCCCAATAGGTCAGCCAACAATTTACTCCAAGAGAAATAATCCCCATTATAATTCTAGAAATCTTGAGTGATGTGGGTGTTTTTAAAAATATATCAATTACCTGTGCTTTAATTTGGGTACGTTCTACAGATGCATTAGCACTTCCCAGAAAATATATCCAGATAGTTGGGAAAAGGAGTAATTCTTCTATACCCATTAATGGAAGGTGGAGAACATATCGAAGTATTACTTGGATAAATACTAAAATTGCAATGCCTAATAATATTATGAACAATAAAACACCTTGTATTTTATAAGCTTTTTCTTCAATAAAATTATTAATCAATCGCCATTTTTTCAAAATAATTCACCCCTACTTTCATAATTTATAAAATTAATTGGTAAAATATTCTCTTATTCTGTTTAGGGAAATTCTATATAATGTTTGCATTTATCTCCACGAGCGCAAAATATCGAAAATTCAATGGGTTTTTCATCTTTAGAATAAGTAGTCCTATCCCATACTAACAAAGGATCTCCAATAGCAACTTCCAACGTTTTAGCATAAAAGTCATCTGCAAGTATGGGTTTTATAATTATTTGTGAACTCTCAGGTGAAATTTGGGGAATTGTTTTAAAAATGTCATAAATAAATTTTTTCTCAAATAATTCTCTTTTTTCTTCTATAGATGGAATTAAATTGTCAGGTATATAAGTACGCTCGAATGCCACCGGTCCCCCTTTAAATAATCTTAGACGAACTATTTCTAAAACCCTATCCTCTTTGGTTAATTTCATCCTATTTCTAATTTCTTCGGAGGGTTTAATTATGTGCCATTCCAATATTTTATGTTCAGCTTTGCCCTGAGACCAGGTATGAATATTTTTAAAATTAGCAAATTTATTTAAGTCTTCTTTATAGTTGGGTTCTTTTACAAAGCTCCCTTTCCCTTGTTTTCTATAAATAATACCTTCATTAACCAGATCTCTTAATGCTCTTATAACAGTTATTTTACTTACATTAAATTTTTCACATAGAAGCTCCTCTGATGGAATTTTTTCTCCTGTTTTTAATTCACCGGTTTCTACTTTTTCTCTAATATAATCCTCTATTTGAATATATAAAGGTATACCGGATTTAAAACTAATATTTTTTATTCCAATCATTCCTTTTACCTATGGTTGAAAGTATTTGAATATATTGTTATAATAATATATCATTATTATATTCTACAATAAATTTTGAAATCCTTCTTTTTTTAAAATATTTTTTTATTTAGTGGTCACTCAGATAGTGAATAGTTGTTAAAATAATTTCGATAAAATTATTATTTTGGAATATATCAAGATGGAAAAGAAAGATAAAATTATAAAATATATAAAACTTACTACTTTTGAACAAAGAAAATTGTTAATAGATACTTTTTTAAAAACTCATAACATCAGCCTTTCATGTAAAAAAATAGGTGTGTCTTTAAATACTTTTAGAAGATGGTATGAACGTTTTGTGAGATATGGAATAGAAGGAATTAGAAAACCAAGGAAACATATTCGTAAAAATTTGGGTAGAATTCCAGAAAAATATGCTCTTAGAGTAATTGAATTAAAGAAAATAAATCCTAAATGGGGAAGAAGGACTATAGCATCAGTTATAAATGGAGAAAATAACAGCAAAGTAATCAGTCCGGGAGGAGTTCAAAATATTTTAGAAAGAGCAGGTTTATGGAATAAAATAAAATGAGGGAAAGAGAGATTTTTATTAGGTTGTCTGCTAAAAGTTACCGAATTATTGACTTAGCACACCTCCCCTCTTTATTTTTTCTTTTCACCACACTGGTAGCAATAACCTCTATGAACACAGATGATACCCCCACATTCAGAACAATTCCATCTTATCCTTTCTTCGATTATGAATTTTTTTAATCCGAAATTCTTTATATTTTCCAGGTTTTCTATCATACTCATACCGTATTTCGTTCTATATCTTTTATCCAGTTGTTTTAATCTTAAGCAGGGGTATTTTTCGCATTCAAAACAGAATCCTGATTGGTTATTTTTTATAATCTCGCAATTTTTTATTATACATTTCACGCAATAAACCGGTTTATCTTTATTACTTCCGTTACAACCGGGGCATTTTTTCTTTTCTCTAAGATAAGCCATACAAATCCCGCAATTCATGCCACAGGGGGCAATTAATGAAGAATTTATATAAGATTTCGTATTCATGGAGACTCCTCTCTTTTTCTTGGACCCCTTTTAACTTCTAGGGTTTATAATCTTAATTTCTTCGAGGTCTGCCGGTACCAGGTGAGCTTGGGCTGACAAAAGTTTGTTATATTGAAAGACCCCCTATTGCCCATTCATTTTTTTTAAAGCATCTATTCACTTAGACTACGTTTTCCAATATAGTCATACTAATAGTAACTCCTGCCTCATATTAAACCACACAATCCTATACAGTCAAATAAATACATCTTATTCTTTCGACTTCAATAGAAATAGGCAAATTTTGTCTTGCTACCTAAAAAATTCCTCAATTGCCAATATTAAAGATTTAGATCCCATTTATTTCCATTTGTTTTCATTCCATTTTGTAGATTGACAAACTTATAATTTCTTATATAATATATATAAAGATATTATGAGAATTGGATTCTACAATATAGAAACATAATAAAGCGCGAAAAGGCGAAAGGGCCCATATAATGTGCGAAGAAGCTACAATAAACTCTAGCACGACGAGTATGTTGGGCGTATCATCGGGGGGAAGCTCTTGGATGTACAAGATGTTTCCTGACCGATATGCCAAGTACTACATGTTAGTTCCTGCCATCGTGTATATTTTACTTATTGGCATCTTTCCCCTGTTATATTCCTTTGTATTGTCTTTTTTCAATTGGGATGTTGCGGCAGGTAAACCGATGACATTCGCTGGTTTAGGCAACTACGTTGAGCTCTTCAGCGACTGGCGTTTCCGGGTGACACTACTCAATACAGTAATCTTCGTAGTGGCAGCTATTAGCCTTGAGGTAATTTTTGGCTTCGGTTTGGCTCTTCTCCTCAATCGTAAATTGCGAGGTCAGACCATTTTCCGCGTACTACTTATTCTACCAATGATGACAACCCCGGTCGCTGCCGGCTACACCTGGCGCATGCTGTACCACGTCACCAATGGTCCAATCAATCACATCTTAGGTTTATTGCATTTACCGATTGTGCCATGGCTATCCAGCGGCCGCACAGCACTGATGTCGATCATCATCACCGATGTCTGGCAATGGACTCCCTTTGTATTCATAATTCTGCTTGCTGGATTACAGTCCCTGCCTAGGGAACCATTTGAAGCAGCTGCGGTGGACGGTGCGTCTCGTATCCAGACTTTCTTCTACCTGACGCTGCCTATGATATCGTCTATTTTAATTATTACTATCCTTCTGCGAATGGTGGAGGCGCTCAGGATTTTCGACATTATCTTCGTTATGACGGCGGGTGGACCTGGCATTACCACTGAGAGCTCTACCATGTATGCAAAAATTGTTGGCTTAAGCCAGTTTAGGATAGGATATGGTGCAGCTATCGCTTATGTTCTGATGATCTTGTCGATTATCTTTTTCATCATCTTGACGCGAATTCTTCCCACTGAGGGGGAAATAGAATAGGCTGTTGAATGACAGCCCTTGATATTTAGATTAAAGGAGCGGATGTATGCAGATATCACGACAAACAAAAAAACGATTAGAGATTGGCCTTATCTATTTGATATTGATCGTGGTTACAATGGTCGTAATATTCCCACTGTATTGGACTTTTGTAACGGCCTTCAAAGAACCCCGGGATGCATTCACTTTTCCACCTAAGTACATCCCTTATTTGCAGTTCCAACCCACCCTGTATGCCTGGCGAGATGTAGGTTTGCTCCCCAGCATCGGTGATGAACGTGGGACACACAGCCCGGCACAGATATTGGGCACCTTGTGGAATAGTATCCTTATCGCTGTGGGGAGCACTGTGGTCTCAGTGATTCTTGGCTCACTGGCTGCCTATGCCTTGGTGCAATTTAGGTTCAGACGCTGGAGTAACAAGAATATCGCCTTCTTCATCCTCTCTCAACGAATGCTGCCCCCTATTGTGCTGGTCATTCCTTACTTCATCCTGTACAGCCGTTTAGGTCTACTGGATACCGTGCCCGGCATGATCATGGCTCATACAGTTGCGAGTTTGCCTTTCGTTGTATGGATCATGAAAAGCTTCTTCAGTGGCATTCCCAAGGAGCTAGTAGATAGTGCCCGCATCGACGGCTGCTCCTACTTCGGAGCCTTCTTGAAGATCATCATACCGTTATCACTACCAGGCCTCGCGGCCACCAGTGTCTTCACCACCATCTTCTCGTGGAATGAGCTGCTCTTCGCCATTACCCTAACATTCAGTAAGGCACGGACCTTCCCTGCTCTAATTGCGGGGTTGACTCATGGCAGCGCCGCCCTGTGGTGGGATATATCCGCCATGTTGCTTGTGTCTATGGTGCCCGTATTTCTCTTTACTCTACTGTTCCAGCGCTATATCGTTAGTGGTCTCACATTGGGAGCGATCAAGTGAGGGGGCCTGAAGATACTTTCAAAAGGGAACAGTATCTGAACCTAAAAATTTTATAAGAGGAGGTGGTTCTATTAATATATTAAGTAGATTTACTTAAAGTAAAAATATCTTTAAGTAAGATATAATGTGATAGGCAAATCTTAATTTATTGGTAAACAAAAAAAACAAAAAAAGGAGAGAAAGAAAATGAAGAAATCATTATTATGGATAATGATTTTGGTATTGTGTGTTTCAATGTTTGTAGCTTTTTCATTTATGTCTGAAGGGGCTGCTAAGAAATACGAGGGAGTCAAGTTGACTGTGGTTACCCAACCAGGTCCCTATATCGCTGGCCCGCTCATTGATCATGGTAAAGAGTGGACCGCATTGACTGGTGGGGAAGTGCAGGTAATTGAAGTACCGTATGAAGAATTGTATTCAAAAATTATGACCCCCTTCATTACAAAAACGCACGTCTATGACATGATTGTCGTTAGCGCGACCTGGCTGCCTGATTTCACTCCCCATGTTGTCACCCTCGACGACTACATCGCAAACCCGGACACGAACCCCGACTGGGATGATATTTTACCGGCATACCGAGAAAAGCTCGCCACCTGGAAGGGTAAAGTCTATGCCTTACCGCTGGATGGCGACACACACACACTGTTCTACCGTCGTCATCTCTTCGCAGACGCTGACAATCAGGCTAATTTCAAGGCGAAGTACGGTTACGACCTGATAGTCCCAGAGACCATGGCTCAACTTCGTGATGTTGCTGAATTCTTTACCGGTTGGGATTGGAACGGCGATGGTCAGCCGGACTTTGGGTGGGCGCAACCTATGGCCCGTGGCGGCCAGGCCCATTGGTGGTTCTGGAACTTTGCGGCACCCTTCAGTGTCATGCCCGGTGAAGCGGACAAGTACCGCGGTCAGCTGTACTTCGACCCCGAGACAATGGAACCATTGGTAAACCAGCCAGGTATGCTCAAGGGTCTTGAGCTGTACAAGGAAATGACCAAGTTTGGCCCTCAGGGTATGGAGGCATGGGGTGTGGGTGAGATTCGCTCAGCTTTCCCGAGCACCGCTAATATCGCCATGACTATCGAATGGGGTGGCATCCCTGGAAATTGCAATGATAAGAGCTTTGCCAATCCTGCTGTTCTAGGTGACTGCGGTTCTGCTCCGCGCCCTGGCGCCATGGAAGTATGGGATCGTGAAAACCAGAAGTGGGTGAAAGTAACAGAGCCTAATTTCGCTCCGGTCCTGAGCTTTGGCGGCTGGGTGGGTGCCATTACCAAGACCTGTAAAGACCAGGAAGCTGCTTACGACTTCCTGAAGTTCATGAACAGCCCGGAGATTAGCATGCAGGACGTGATGGTGGGTGACTCCGGCTACAACGTATACCGCTACAGCCACATTGAAAATCTTCAGGCATGGATTGACGCTGGTATCGCTGAACAAGACGCCAAAGAGTATTTAGCTGCCGTCCTGGCCGACCTGGAGAGCCCGAACGTACTCATTGACATGCGCATCCCAGGTAAACCCGAATATGTGGACAGTGTACTAGATCTGCATGTTAATATGGCAATTGTGGGTTTGGAGGATCCCAAATTGGCACTGCAAACAGTGTACGACGAGTGGGAGAAGATCACCGAGCGCCTGGGTCGCGATAACCAAAAATTGATATATCGGACTATGATGGGCATGGACTAACAGATTAAGTCCTGAATGGCGCAAGCGTTACATCACGGGGCCTTCATTCCGAAGGCCCCGCTCAAATTAGAGTCCATTTGTAGAAGGTAAGATTGATTTTAATAACTCATTACCTGCCAAACATAATCTCTGAGCATAAAAGGAGGATAGTTATGCAATACCGATTTTTAGGAAGAACCGGGTTGAAGGTCTCGGAACTATGCATGGGAACGCAGACCTTCGGCTGGGTCACCGATGAAGCGGCAGCGCAGGTTATAAGTGACCGTTTCGTTGAAGCTGGAGGTAACTTTTTCGACACCTCTAATACCTACAATAAGGGGAAAGCCGAGGTCATGCTTGGGAACTGGCTTAAGAAACAAGGCAATCGTTCACAAATGATTGTGGCCACGAAGGTCTTCTTCCCCGTAAGTGATGACCCTAACGACTCTGGTCTATCAAGAAAGCACATCTTTGCCCAGATTGACGCCAGCCTTCGCCGTCTGCAGACTGACTACGTGGATCTGTATCAGATGCACTGTTGGGATGCCTCCACTCCGCTGGAGGAAACGCTGGAGGCTCTCAACGACTTGGTGCACGCTGGAAAGGTACGCTATATAGGCGTATCCAACTACACTGCCTCGCAACTGGATCGGGCGATTATGCTCAGCCGTATTCATGGCTTAGCTCGTTTTGACTGCCTGCAGCCGGAGTATAGCTTACTGGTGCGCAGCACAGAATGGGAACTACTGCCTCTTTGCAGATCTGAGGGGATAGGAGTGATCTGCTGGTCACCTCTGGCAGGGGGGTGGCTCTCTGGTAAGTACAGGCGTGATCAGTCGGCCCCGCCTGGAAGCCGTGTATCTCGGGGTGACCGTTGGGACGACCTGCCCGGACAACGAGAGAACGAGCGCACTTGGCGGATAATAGATACCTTGATAGAGATAGGAGAAGCGCGCGATAAATCTCCTGCTCAGATTGCCCTAAATTGGCTGTTACAGCAGCCAGGTGTTACAGCGCCAATATTTGGCGCCCGTACCTTGAAGCAGGTGGAGGATAATATGGGAAGTGTGGGCTGGGCGCTTACCGCAGAGGAGATCGTCCAACTTAATACCGTCAGCGATGTTCCGATGCCCTCGCCATACAATTTTATCGCTAAATACACGCGGAAACGGGACGAATATTGATCGAGCGACTGGGTACCAATTCTCTTGAAATTTTCTCGGTAAATTACTTCAGAGTGGGCACAAACTGTAGAAGCTCATTGAAGATTGCTCGCCGCTTAAGTATATTTATTATTTTACCTTAACCATTTAAAATATCATAAACCCCCTCAAGCCCTTTATAAGAATCTTTAAATGCCGGGTAGATTCTATTATATATCCTGGAATTATTTTCATCAGGGTTTACAATTTCTTTAATCTTGAACATTTTATTTACAAAGCCAAAGCCATCATAGATACCAACGCCAACACCACCGATTAAAGCTGCTCCCATGGATGTTGCCTCATCCAGTAAATTAGGAATGACAATCGTCTTATTAAACACATCGGCCAGAATCCCTCTCCAGA
>Ga0268276_1002709_pt1 | contig 14703 bp, 13 predicted proteins | sample saktaG_4_FD_190145 | JGI IMG/M metagenome (GOLD analysis project Ga0268276, IMG submission 190145) | Saline water microbial communities from Sakinaw Lake, British Columbia, Canada - sak_2010_1_5_45m | ecosystem: Environmental > Aquatic > Non-marine Saline and Alkaline > Saline ...
AGATAATGCATTTAGACTTGTTTTAGAGGAAAGCTCTAATCCTAGAGAGACAATTTATGATTATGTGCAAGTGATTAATGACGAGATAGCTAAAAAACGACGTGAATTCGGATTAGATTAGGAGGACTACTGTGGATAAAGCCATTGACATAAAAAGATTGACTAAGCGTCAACTTTTATGGAAAGAAATTAAAAAGAATAAGCATAACTATGTCCTCATGGCGCCATACGTCTTGCTTTTTATGACGTTTACTATTATCCCCGTCTTTATGTCTTTAGGCATTAGTTTCACTTATTTCAATTTGCTTGAACCACCTAGATTTATTGGAATGGATAATTATATCAAGCTACTTCTTGATGATGATGTCTTCATCATCGCGTTGAAGAACACGTTGATTTTGGCTGTCGTAACGGGACCAATCAGTTATTTGCTTGCATTTATATTTGCATGGCTCATTAACGAACTAGGACCAAGACTTCGTGCTTTCATGACGCTGATTTTTTATGCACCATCAATATCAGGTAATGCATTTTTGATGTGGTTATTGATTTTCTCGGGTGATATTCATGGTTATGCAAATGCATTTCTGATTAAATTTGGCATTACTGATAATCCGATATTATGGCTCAAAGATCCACAATATATGATGATGGTCATCATTGTTGTTCAATTATGGCTTAGCCTTGGTGTTAGTTTTCTTGCATTTATTGCTGGCTTGCAGAGTGTTGACAAAACACTTTATGAAGCTGGAGCTATCGATGGCATAAGAAATAGATGGCAAGAACTATGGTTTATCACGTTACCAACCATGAAACCACAATTATTGTTTGGGGCCGTTATGCAGATAACAACGAGTCTTGCAATCGCAGAAGTGTCGATGCAATTGGTCGGGTTCCCATCAGTCCAATATGCAGGACATACCATAGTCACTCATTTGATTGACTATGGCTCAACTCGTTTTGATTTAGGATATGCATCAGCAATCGCAACTTTACTCTTTATCATCATGATGACAGCGAACTTGGTTGTCAGAGCGATATTGAGAAGGGTGGGTGAATAAGATGAATCTGAAAAAGTTTAGTCTTAAACGAACCCATAAACTCAATCGCTCGCTTGGCGGAAATCTAGCATTATTTGCCTTGCTTGCCATTTTCGGTATGTTTAGTGCTTACCCACTCATTATGACGGTATCGAACGCATTTAAATCTTTGGATGAACTGTTCTTATTCCCACCGAAATTATTTCCAAGAAATCTAACTTTGGATAATTTTAGAGATTTATCGGAACTTATTGGTAACTCATGGATTCCATTTTCTAGATATTTTTTCAACACGATATTGATTACTGTATTAGGAACTACAGGACATGTATTGATTGCATCCATGTGTGCTTACCCACTGGCAAAATACAAGTTTCCTGGTCGAAATCTAATTTTTACCTTAGTTGTCTATTCCTTGATGTTTGCTCCTCAAGTTACAGCAACTCCTAACTATATCATCATCTCAAGAATCGGATTAATCGATACACCAGCAGCAATCATATTGCCTGCGATTGCCTCGAGCTTAGGTTTGTATTTGATGAAGCAGTTTATGCAACAAATTCCTATGGAATTAATTGAATCAGCAAAAATAGATGGAGCAAGCGAATACCGTATTTTCTTTACGATTGTCATGCCATTGGTTAAGCCTGCTTGGTTGACATTGATTATCTTGTTATTCCAAAGACTTTGGATAACAGATGGTGGATCATTTATCTTTAGTGAAGAATTAAAGCCTGTGAGTTATGCTTTGCGACAAATAGCTCAAGGTACAATTGAACGAGCAGGTACAATTGCTGCTGTGTCTTTTATTATGATGATTGTTCCTGTCACTTTCTTTATCATTTCACAATCCAGAATTGTTGAAACTTTCAGCCATTCTGGTATGAAGTAGGGGTGAGTTTATGACAAAAATGTTTTTAATTCTCTCTTTGTTAATCACTTTACCTATCCAAATGTCTGTTGTCAGATATAACTACTCTTATTATGGAGAAGTTTTACATTCTGCACCAGGGATGAACTTTGCGACGTACTTTAATGAGAAAACACTAGGAGTGACATTATCATCACCTGAAGATATGGTTGTTTATGAAAATGAAATCTATGTGGTTGATTCTAAAACCAACAGTATGATGATTATTGATTCAAGCTTTGATTTGATTCAAGAATATACAACTTTTGGTTTGTCAACTTCCTATTATAATGAGCTTATCAATCAAGGTGTTGATAGTCCAGTCGATTTGACGTTAAGCTCACCTTTTGGTATTGATGTCAAACAGAGCGGTATCTATATTGCAGATACTGGCAATTTTAGAATCATTAAGTTGAATCACAGTTTTGAAGTTATCAATGTTTTTAGTGAGATTGATGATGCAACCTTTGATGAAATCAATTTTGAACCAAGAAAAGTAACAGTAGATGCTTCTGAAAGAATGTATGTTGTTGCTAAAAACGTTTATGAAGGTATTATTGAACTTGATAGTAGTGGTACATTTAATCGATTTACTGGTGTAAATCCGATCCGACTAAATCCAATTGAGATTTTCCAAAGATCTTTGATGACAGAAGAACAACTCGCCCAATTACAACTTTACTTACCAACAGAATATACAAATGTGTCAATAGATGACAAGAGTTTTATCTATGCAACATCAAAACCATCTGAAAACAATGCTGAAAATGCTATTCAGCTAATAAATCCAAAAGGTGTTGATGTGATTAAACGTAATGGTTATCATCCTCCTATGGGAGATATTCAGTATATGCAAGGCATGAATAACTATGTTATTACTGGACCTAGTGATTTGGTTGATATCGCAACAACCAATGATGGTATTTATACAGTACTAGATCAAAAGAGATCAAGATTATTCACTTATGATAGTGAAGGAAATCTCCTTTACATTAATGGTGATGATGGTTCTCAAAGTGATAAATTTTCTGAAGGTGTGGCACTTGCTTACTTGAATAATGACTTATTGGTATTGGATCGAAAAACTAGAACCGTCATTGTCTATCGTCTTACTGAATTTGGACTTGCAGTCAATCAAGCGATTGCATATCATGCAGCCGGTGAATTTGAACTTGCATCCTTGATTTGGGAAGAAGTATTGGTGCTGAACACTAATTATGAAATTGCTTATAACGGAATTGGCAAATACTATTTGCGCGAAGGTGATTTTAAAACAGCAATGGAATATTTTAATCTTGGTCATGACCAATATTATTATTCTAAAGCATTCAAAGGTTATAGAAATGAAATCATTAAGGCTAATTTTGGCTATATTTTTGGTGTTGCTGCACTCATTGGTGTTGGCTTGATCGTTCTCAAGGTCAGATCCACATACAAAAAGGGAGGCTCAGTTTTATATGAAGACTAAACTTAAACGTATTTGGTTTGACTATGTAAAATTCCCAAAATACCTCTTATTTCATCCGTTTGATGGTTTTGATGAATTTAAGCGATACAAGAAAGGCAAGATGTCTGTTGCACTTGTATTTATTGCTTTATTTGCTTTCTTTAGAATCTTTTCATATCAGAACCTAGGATTTTTAATCAATCATAATAACCCACTGCTTCTTAATAGTTTACAAGAAATATTTTCTGTTGTTTTGTTAATCTTGCTATTTACAGTTGCCAATTGGTCAGTAACAACACTCATGACCGGAAAAGGCAATTTCAAAGAAATTGTTATGGTTACCGGATATGCACTATTTCCTCTTATTATTATTGGTTTTCCTAGTGTTATTTTATCCAATTTTCTTACTTTAGAAGAAATGGCATTTTATAATCTACTGATGTATGTTGCATATATTGGTACTGGATGGATGCTTTTCATGGGTATCTTGAATATTCATCAATACGGTCTTGGCAAGACAATTTTAGCGTTTATCGTTACTGTTGTTTCCATGAGTGTCATGATGTTTTTTGGGTTACTATTCTTTGATTTAGTTCAACAGTTCATTTCGTTCATTGCTTCAATATACGAAGAACTGAATTTGAGATACTAGGGGGGATGCTATGAAAACACGAAGACTTATAATCATCACAATCGTCATCCTTCTCGTAATGACTTATATTTTAACCTTCAATATGAAGGCATCAACACTTTCTGATGCTGATTTGATAGAATTCAGCAAAACTGGTTTTGTTGATTCATCAACCTTATCGGATAAAGAAAAACTTGTGGCTTCAAATGCCTCATTTGAACTTTTTATTGATGAAACAACTTCCTATTTTAAAGTTATAGACAAAAATTCTGGAGAGATTTGGGAATCAAATCCAAGTGTGAAGGATCCTTGGGAATTGGATCCCAATCAAACGATTACAAATTCAGCTTTAGCAAAACAAAAGTCAACACTTGAAGTCGCTTATTTCAACAAATCTGGTTCATTGACAACAGTCAATAATTATACGTTGAGTATATCGCATCCTGCAAGCATTCTGAATGTTGAGGGTGAGCGTACATTCCAAATTAAATATGTAGATCAAGGTGTTCAAGTTTTATATGAAATCAAAGATATGGAAATTGATTATTTGTTTTTTCCAAAATATATGCCCAAGGATACATTGGAAGCTTTAGAAGATTTTGAAATTTTATCGACACTTGCTTATACAGGTTTTGATGAAGATCTTCAAGCTTATGAGATTACTCAGTATGAAGGCATGTCAAAACTCGTTAAAAGAAGACTCTACAGTGTCTTTTATGAAAAACTCGATTATACGAGAGAGCGTGCAATTTCTGAAAATGAATCGTATGGTTACACTGAGCAATATGAGAAAGTTGCATTCGAAATTGCTATTCAAATAAAATTGACAAACCAAGGGATTGAAACAGCAATTATTAATCAATCAATAGTTGAACCAAGCAATGTAAAAATTGCTAGAATTTCATTGTTGCCATTATTTGGAACAGCTGTTTCATCTATAAGTGGCGTTGAAACTGAAGGATATATCGTTTTACCTGATGGCAGTGGTGCTGTTATTGAGTTTAATAATGGAAAATATTATCAAAATGCATATCACAAGAGACTCTATGGTGAGGATTTGGCAATCTTGTCGTATAGCATGCCAGAACAGCAACAAAAAATTAACATCCCTTTGTTTGGCATGGTTAAGGAAAATGGCGGATATGCCGCAATCATCACCAATGGTGATGCTATGGCAGCAATTAATGCTGATGTCTCAGGACGCATTGATTCCTATAACAAGGCATATGTGACTTTTTCTGTCCGCGAGAGTGAAGCAATAACTATTGGTACTGGATATAACCAATACGGTATAGACTTGTGGACTAAAGAGAAAGTAAAATCAGATTTTGCTATTGAATTTGTTTTCTTAAGTGGCGCAAATAATAATTATGTTGGCATTGCAAAAATATATCAAGCCTATTTGATTGATCAAAAAGAATTTATTGCACATGATTCAAGTAACCAAACGATTTTAACAACTGAATTCATTGGTGCCTATGATCGCAAGGAATTTTTCTTGGGTGTACCCTATTATTCTGTCGAATCCATGACAACCTTTGATGAGTCAGAAGAAATCATTAATGAATTGCTAAATATGAATATTGTTAACATCAATGTCTTATTTACTGGCATCATGAATGGTGGTATTAGCAGCTCAATAGAGGACCGTGTCAAGATTGAACGTGTCTTAGGTGGTAAAAAAGGTTACTCTGATCTAGAAGATTATCTTGATTCACATCAGATGTCACTCTATACTAACGTTGATTTTGCTTCTTCAGCATCATATAATCGTTTATTTGATCAATACCGTTATACAGCAAACAGAATTCAAGGATCCAATTCAGTGCTTTTTGAATATCATATACCTTCAGGATTACCATATTCTGAAACTACATATGAGCATAGCAAAGATGATTACATCATCAATCCATTATTTTATGCACCAATCTATCAAGGTTTTGAAAAGGATTATCCATATGATAACATCGCCTTTACAATGCTTGGTTCAATGCTTGGGGGCAATTATAACCGTCATCAATTGATTTATAAGCAGGATGCAATTAGGCTCCAAGAGGATTTGTTTAACCAAATTGATTATCAAATGATGTTTTCGAATCCTTTGGGATATGCCATTCCTTATTCGAATTATGTTACTGATTTACCAACAGAAGCAACCCTTTATTCAATCATAGATTACCAAATACCTCTTTTACAATTGGTACTTTCAGGTATGATCGATTATTCATCACAAAGTATTAATATATCGAATGATCGCAGTCTTGAATATCAATTTTTAAAACTTATCGAAACTGGTTCAAACATTAAATATACACTCACCTATGATGATTCTCAAGAATTATTAAATACTGAATATAATTTCTATATGACAACTCACTATGTGAATTGGCTTTCTACCATTAAGGAACAAGTTGAAGAGCTTGATATGTTAGGTATTCATGATGGTTATTTGGTTAATCACATGAGATTGAGTAACAATGTTTATGAGGTTACTTATTCACATGGTTTGAAAATCATAATCAATTACAATTTATCAGCAGTCACTGTCAATGGGCATTTAATTCCAGGCACTGGCTATTATGTATCGGAGGTGGCTTAAGATGAACGAATCTAAAGTATTTGTGAATTCTTCAGAGAAGCTTCCTATACATAAAAGATTTGAATTGAGCTATAAGAAACAAAAACTATTGTGGGCATTTATATTCTTATTGCCATGGTTGATTGGTGTTGGATTCTTATTCTTGACACCACTCATTGAATCATTCAGATTCAGTTTCTATGATCTCACACCACAATCAGGTGAAATTGTTAAAGAATTCATTGGATTTGATAATTATATTTATGCATTCAATACACATGTCACCTATACTTCAAGTTTCAAAGTTGAATTGCTCAATACAACAGGTGATGTGCTCATCAACTTGCCGGTTCTCCTCATTTTCAGCTTATTTATCGCAGTGATGCTGAATATGAAATTTAAAGGTAGAGCGATTGTTCGCGCCATTTTCTTTGTTCCTGTTATTTTGAATTCAGCTGCTGTAGCTACTGCGTTAGGTGGTGGTGAAGCAATTGCTGCAATCCTAGAACAACAAGGTATTGATAAAATCTTTGATTTGCAATTTTATTTGTTGCAAACGGGTATGGCACCATTCTTAATCACATTTATCGTTGGCTTAATTGATCGCATTTATTCAATCCTAGCATTAGCCGGTGTCCCAATTTTATTATTTTTAGCAAGCATTCAGTCCATACCCAAGCATCTTTATGAAGCAGCAAAAATTGAGGGTGCGACTGCATATGAAATGTTCTGGTTAATTACCTTGCCTAATGTCACACCTCATATTGTTACGGTTGTCGTTTATGCCCTTGTTGACACATTCTTAACTTCTGAAGTCAGCACAATCATCAGACAAGAATTCAGTAAACAACATTGGGGTTTAAGCTCAGCTATGGCATGGATATATGTTGCAACCATCATTATGATATTACTCATTCTAGGCGTATTTGCGAAAGCCTTGAAGATAGGAGAATCTCATTATGAAAACTAAGTTTATGAATATGATGAAATCCTATGTTTTAGGCATCAAAGAAAATCTGACAGACCCTAGAAAAAATGCAAGACGTTCAAGAAAAATACAAAGTTTCGCAATGGCTTTTATCAGATCAACCTTACTCATTGGTTTATGTTTCGTCATTTTGTTTCCTACACTTCAACAAATCTTGATGGCACTTAGAGCACCAGAAGATGTTAATAATCCTGCCGTCATATGGATTCCTGAAAATTGGAGCATCATGAATTTAAAGATTGCTGCACTGGTATTAGATTATAAAAATGCATTGGTCAATACTTTCAAATTAAGTTTCATATCTATGGTCTTGCAAATCGCATCAACAGCACTTGCTGGTTATGCTTTCAGCAGATTAAAATTCAAAGGTAGCAATATTCTCTTTATCATTGTAATTTTAACCATCATTATCCCACCTCAAGCCCTATCGTTAGCCCAATACCTTTATTTTAGAGATTTGGGACTCATCGGAAAAGAATCATCGATTTATCTAATGAGTGCACTTGGTATGGGCATTAGATCTGGTATCTTTATCTATATTTTTAGGAGTTTCTTTAAAGGACTTCCTCGAGAATTGGAAGAATCAGCAATGATTGATGGTGCCAGTGTGTTTAGAACCTTCTGGAACGTCATGCTTCCTAATGCAAGAGGTGCGTTGGTTACTGTTGGTTTGTTCGCTTTTGTTTGGCAATGGAATGATACTTATTTTGTAAAGATTTTTGAAGTGAGTACTGCTGAGTTTCCATTATTGACGATTAGACTACTTAACGCAGCAGAAGGCATGTATGCCCAACTCGTTTATAATGGTGCGCTAAATCTTATTGGTCAAGATGTTTGGGAAAATCCTATTTATTTAGCACTTATTTCGAATGTTGCTGCTTTACTTATGATGTTGCCATTGTTGATTATGTATTTATTTGTACAAAAACAATTTGTTGAATCAATTGAAAGAACAGGTATTGTCGGTTAGCCCGGAGGCATAAGATGTATAAAGAGAAAAAGATATTTACCATACTGAATACGATTGCAGACTGGATCATTCGTTTTGTCGTAATTAATGTCATCGTCATCACTTTATCCATTCCAATCATCACTTTATACCCAGCCATGTCAGCAGGATACAATCTCTTTCATGATTATTCTAACAAGGATGAAGTGAAGCTGTTTAGTGGATATTTCGAACATCTTAAAAAAGACTTCTTCAAGAAATTATTCATTGGCATTTTATTATTTTTCCTCTTGGTTTTGGGATACACAAATGTGACTTACTACGTTGACATCCTAAATGAACAAAATCATTGGTTTTATATTACCGGTTATTATGTGACGACTATTTTCTTAGTGGTTGCTATAGTAGTGACGTTACTTTCAGTCACGGTTGTAAAGGTTTATCCTAAAGTAAAATATATGAATATATTTAAATTATCGTTCTTTGTTGCAGGTAAATTCTTTTTCAGGACCATTCTATTAATCGTCATCACAGTATTGCCATTTGCATTGTTAATCATCCCTGCTACAGCTATCATTTTTGTTTTTGGTGGTATTTCATTACCACTCTATTTAAATGTTATTATTACAAAACCTATTGTTATATATTTAGAGAAACTTGGTGAAAATAAATGATGAAAGTCGGATTGGAAAAAATTGATGAATATTTGGACCTATTTGAAGGAAAACGTGTTGGATTGATAACGAATCCGACAGGTATCACGAAAGATATGGTTTCAACAATAGATATTCTAAATGAAAAGACAAATCTAGTTGCATTGTTTTCTCCTGAGCACGGTGTTAGAGGTGATCTTCAAGCTGGTATCAAATTAGAAGATTATGCCGATCCATCTACCGGATGCATGGTGTTTTCACTCTATGGTGAGAATAGGAAGCCAACCAAAAAGATGCTAGATACTTTAGATGTCCTGTGCTTTGATATTCAGGATGTCGGTGCTAGATTTTATACCTACATCTATACACTTGCTTATGCGATGATGGCAGCTCAAGAAAACAATAAAACTTTTGTTATCTTTGACAGACCCAATCCAGTAGGTGGTAACGAAGTTGAAGGTAATATTTTGGATATTACTTACAGATCTTTTGTCGGGTATTACCCGCTTGTACAAAGATATGGTTTGACTATCGGAGAGTTAGCACTTTATTACAATACAGAATATGATATCCATTGTGATTTGCATATTATTCCTATGGAAGGATGGAAAAGAGATATGGATTATGAAGCATTAAAACGTCCATGGGTTTTTCCTTCTCCCAATATTCCTTATGCAATCAGCACATATAGTTATTTAACTACCTGTTATTTTGAAGGAACGAATATGTCCGAAGGAAGAGGGACAGCTAAGCCATTTTCAATGATAGGTGCACCATGGTTTAATGCTGATAAAGTCATTAAGGCCTTGCAGGTAAAAAAGATTGTTGGTGCTCAATTTAGAAAAGTTTTCTTTACACCAACATTTTCCAAACATCAAGACGTTCTATGCCAAGGTATTGAATTGATTGTAACAGACAAAAAAGCATTCAGACCAGTAAGGACTGGTATGATCTTGCTATATTTGATTAGAGAACTTCACCCTGAGTTTGATTTTCTTCCTCCTTATCATGAAGGTAGAAACCAGATGATTGATTTACTGACAGGAGATAATATTGTTAGAACCAACCGTCTTAGCCTTGATGAATTATTGATAAAAATAGAAAAAGACTCCAAGACTTTCAAACAAAAGAAAGTAGGATACCATCTCTATGAATAAATATCAAATCAATCAGATGACACTTGAAGAAAAAATTGGTCAGCTCTTTATGTTCGGTTTTGATGCCACAATACCCAATGATCACGCAATCAAGTTGATTAGAGATTTTAAAGTTGGGAATGTGATTTTATTTGCAAGAAACATCAAAACCCCCGAACAATTATTTCAACTTAATATGAATCTTCAAAAATTAGCCTATGAACATATTGGCATTCCTTTATTCATCGGTATTGATCAAGAAGGTGGTATGGTTACAAGAATATTGGAAGGTGGAACATTTTTTCCTGGTGCAATGACCATCGCAGCTAGTCATGATATTGACAATGCCTATTTGGTTGGGAAATATATGGGTAAAGAATTGAAGGCATTTGGCCTCAATATGAATTTTGCTCCAATACTAGATGTTAATAACAATCCAAAAAATCCTGTAATTGGTGTGAGAAGTTTTTCTGATGATCCTAAGATAGTCAGCGAATATGGTGTAGCATTCATGGAAGGGTTGCAAGAAAGTATCATAGCAACCGGAAAGCATTTTCCTGGCCACGGTGATACGCATGTTGATTCGCACTTGGCACTACCTAGAGTTTTATATGGTATAGATCGATTGAATCAAATTGAACTTGTTCCCTTTAGGGAAGCCATTAAAAAAGGTATTAAGGCTATCATGAGTTCTCATATAGATTTTCCTGCATTGACTGAAAATGGATTACCAACAACCTTATCAAAGAAATGCATGACAGATTTTTTAAGGAACGAATTAGAATTTGAAGGTCTAATCGTCACAGATGGCATGCAAATGAAAGCCATTCAGGATCATTACACAACGGTTGGTGGAGCTTTAATGGCTATTGAAGCTGGAGCAAATATTGTGTGTATTTGTCATTCTGAGGAGTTACAAATTGCAGCAACAAAGAGAGTTTATGAAGCTGTTGTTCATAATGAAATATCAGTTGATCTCATCAATGAACGTGTTTGTAGAGTTTTAAAATATAAATCAGAACTTGAAACACCAAGTTTTAATCTTGAGTATGAAGCAATTAAAGATATCGTTGAAAATAAAAAAACAAAACAATTTGCCTATCAGGTTGTTGAAGATGCTGCAACACTTGTCAAAGGAAAGCCGCTAAAACTAAAAAAACATGCATTATTTGTTGGCATACTTCCTAAGGCAACAACGATTGCCGATGAGACAGATGGCGAACATCATCTAATCAAGGATATCAAAAAAAATCTTCCTCATTTAGATACAATGGTCATCTCTATTAATCCTGATATTGATGAAATTGACAGTGTCCTTAAGAAGTGCAAGAATTACGAGCAAGTCATATTGACGACATTCAATGCTAATATCTATCAGTCACAGATCAAGTTAATCAATGAGCTAGCAAAACATAAGAATGAACTTCATGTTATCTCGATGAGAAATCCTTATGACTTATATTACACAAAACAAATAGAAAATAATGTTTGTCTTTATGAATACACACCAAACTCTATTCAGGTTTTGCTAAATTACCTGAAAGGAGATGTTTCCCTATCAGGGAAATTACCTGTCCATTATGAATAAATATGTGATTGGAATTGATGGTGGTGGTACAAAAACTCTAGGTGTTTTATACAATCTTGAAGGCATCGAACTCAAGAGAGTTGAATTTGGTTTTTCTAATTTCTCAATGGGTGAAGAAGAAGCAAAAAAAAATATAGAAATGACCATACAAGAACTCGTTTTAGATCTTGAAAAAAATAAATTGTTATATATTCAAATGGGCATTGCTGGTGTCTCAAAGCTTAGGGATATCAGTGCATATCAAATCAAATTGGAAAGTATGTTCAATGCACACGTGAGTTTAGATTCAGATGCATTAATTGCATTGTATTCAGTGAAAAGAGATCAAAACGTCAACGTGATTCTGGTGATTGGCGGTACGGGGAGTGTTCTCATGATTGGTGAGGACGACAATGTTCAAATCATTGGTGGTTTTGGCCATCTCTTGGGTGATGAGGGGTCAGCCTATCATTTGGTTACTTCAGCTTTTAGAAAGATCATTGAGGACAATGAGAGTAATCAACCAGAAACAGATCTTTCAAAACAAATATTGAAAGAAATCAAAGCCAAAGATTATCAAGCTATTAAAGATTTTGTATACAATGAAAATAAAAAAACTATAGCCGGATTATCCAAATTTATAGCGGATCGTGCAATTAATAACGATCCTGATGCTATTGAGTTGTTTGTACAAGAAGGAAAATTTCTAGCTAAACAAACAGTCAATGCATATCAAAAGATTAAAAATAAACGTGATATTATCATCGCACTTAGAGGAGGATTTCTCTTGAGTGCACCTTATGTAAAGAAAACACTTGAGAAAGAGTTAGGAAAGCAAATAAAAGATTACCAAATAGATGTCCAACAGGTCGAACCTGTTATTGGAGCGTACTATTTGGGTTTGTTAAGACTTTCTAAGAGGTGGAAAAATGATTGATATAAGCAAAATCAGCACTGAAAAGAGAAACAAGAAAACAAAAAATATTGATTTGGTGTCAACTATTGAAATGTTGAGGCTTCTCAATGATGAGGATAAGACGGTTCCATTGGCAGTAGAGAAGGCAATACCTCAGATTGAAAAAGTTGTTGATATCGTCACTGAAACTTTTGCAAAAGGTGGAAGATTATTTTACATTGGAGCAGGAACAAGCGGTAGACTTGGTGTGCTTGATGCTAGCGAATGTCCCCCAACCTACGGCGTACCGAGTGACATGGTCATTGGTATCATTGCCGGTGGTGATACAGCGCTTAGAACCTCGATTGAAGGCATAGAAGATTCAAAAGACGCAGCAATAAAGGATTTAAAATCATTTCATTTAACCAAAGACGATATTGTCATAGGTATTGCTGCAAGCGGAAGAACGCCATATGTTATTGGAGGTATTGAGTATGCAAATCACTTAGGATGTGAGACAGCATGCATCACGACGAGCGCTGATTCTGAAATAGCACAAGTAGCAAAACATCCGATTGAAGCTATTACGGGAGCAGAACCAGTGACTGGATCTACAAGAATGAAATCAGGTACAGCTCAAAAAATGATTTTAAACATGATTACAACTGCATCAATGGTCAAGATAGGCAAAGTATATGAAAATTTGATGATTGATGTACAAATGAGCAATGATAAACTGATTTCAAGAGCACAAAAAATAGTAATGGAAGTTACTGATGTTTCTCCTGAAATCGCATTAGATTATTTGAAGAAATATAATTCGGTCAAGTATGCAATATTTGCAATTATGTCTAAAATAGAAGATAAAGAAAAGATTGCTACACTTCTTGAAACGCATCATGGGAATATCAGAGAATCATTAAAAACAACTAAAGGGTAAATGAAAACAAGAAGGTGAATTTATGAAAGTCGACATCTGCAAAAATTATGAAGAAATAGCTAAAAAAGCAACATCTATTGTCATTCAAGAAATCAAAAACAATCCCAAATTAAAAATCGGGTTAGCAACAGGCTCATCTCCACTTGGACTTTATGAAAATCTAATTGAAGCATATCAGAAAAATGAAGTCTCATTTAGTGAAGTCACATCTTATAATTTAGATGAATATATTGGAATTTCTCGTTCACATCCACAAAGCTATTATAGTTTTATGTTTGAAAATCTTTTTAAGCATATTGATATCAAGTCAAAAAATATTCATCTTCCAAATAATGATCTTACACAAATTGATCATATTGCAAATGACTATAACCAAATTTTGCATGCAAATCCTCTGGATTTACAAATTTTGGGTATTGGCAGCAACGGACATATTGGTTTTAACGAGCCTGGTACTCCACTAGATAGTGAAACTTTCATTGTCACATTGGATGAACAAACAAGAAAAGATAATTCCAGATTCTTCAAAAATCTTGACGATGTACCCAAATATGCAATCACGATGGGTATTAAAAATATCATGGATTCAAAAAAGATTATACTCATAGCATCGGGAAAAGAGAAAGCAAAAGCTATTCATCAGATGATTAAGGGTAAAATAACTAATAAGTTTCCGGCCTCAATCTTGCAATTACACCCAGATTGTACAATTATCTTGGATATAGATTCTGCATCACAATTAGCATAAGTGTAACTTATTTGGTAATTGATGTGATATAATATTTATCGAGGTGGAATACATATGGCTTGGAGCAATGAAACATATCTAATTGGTGAAAAAACTAAAGTTGAAGGCGAAAAAGGAATTGGCGTTATTACGCGCATTGATAAAGAACGCGGACTTATTTATGTTCTCTACAAGAGAATGAGAGAAGAAGCATATCCTTATCCTGAAGCATTAGATCAAGG
>Ga0268276_1002710_pt1 | contig 14700 bp, 20 predicted proteins | sample saktaG_4_FD_190145 | JGI IMG/M metagenome (GOLD analysis project Ga0268276, IMG submission 190145) | Saline water microbial communities from Sakinaw Lake, British Columbia, Canada - sak_2010_1_5_45m | ecosystem: Environmental > Aquatic > Non-marine Saline and Alkaline > Saline ...
ATATTTTAGATAGTTTTAATATAGCAATGAATATTCCAAATGATGAAGAGACAAGAATTCCCTTGGACTATAATGATAATGTTTCAGACAAGATATTAAAAGTATTAATGAGATACAAAAATGTTTAATAATCAAAGAATCCTAATTACAGGTGGGACCGGATCTTGGGGACAGGAGATTACAAGGCAACTTTTGGAAAAATACGATCCAAAAGAAATAACTATCTACTCCCGCGGAGAATTCGCCCAAGTAACAATGGACAGGTTGTTTAAAAATCCGAAATTGAAGTTTGTTATCGGAGATGTTGTAAATCTAGAAACATTAAGCTTTGCCATGAGAGATATAGATATAGTTTTTCACTTGGCCGCTTTGAAACACGTTCCTATCTGCGAAGATAATCCCTGGCAATCAATAAATACCAATATTTTAGGGACTCACAATGTTGTAAAAGCCGCTATTAGCCATGGAGTAAAATTGGTAATTGACTGTTCCAGCGATAAGGCTTGCGCCCCAGTAAATATGTATGGAATGTGTAAGGCAATAGGGGAAAAACTGATGATTCATGGAAACCTGGAAAGCAGTAATACTAAATTTGTATGTACCAGGGCTGGTAACGTAATGGGCACAAGGGGAAGCATAATCCCGTTTTTTAAGGAATTAATAGAAAAAGGAGAAGATCTTCCAATTACTGATTTTAATATGACAAGATACTATATGAGGATTGATGAAGCTATAGGTTTGCTGTTCGGAGCAGCTGAAAGATGTATGGGCGGAGAAATCTTTGTTACCAAAATGCCAGCTTGCAAAATCACTGATTTAGCAGAAGTTATGATTAAAGAATTAGGCGGAAAGAGCAAATTAAAAGAAATTGGTATCAGACCTGGAGAAAAACTTCATGAAGATTTGATATCCGAATTTGAAGCCAAAGATACAATAATCTTTGATGAAAACTATTATTTAATTCTTCCCCAGCAGAATATAAATGGATTGAGAGATAAGTATAAAGATTTCAAGAAATTTGAAGGAGAGAAATATTCATCAAATTATAAATCGATGAATAAAGATGAAATTAAGGATAAATTAAAACAAGGGGGATTTATCTAATATGGAAGATTATTCCCAAGAGATAATTTTTGCTTTGAAGAATAGAAATAAACAAAGATTGTTGGAAAATAGTCTTTATTCCAAACTATTAAGAAAAAAACTCATTCTGCAATACCTTATTTCTGGGAAAGTAAAATTATCAGAAGCGTTTTGGAATCTTTTACCAGATAAATTAAGAATTAAAAAGACAGCTGATTTAGACGCGGAAATAATATCTAGATATATATTGGGAGATAAAATAGAGGATTCTATTAATCTTTTTGGTAAAAAGATATATTTTTGTTCGGAGAATACAGAAAACAAATATCCATATCTTTTTGCCTTGATGGCGACAATAAATCAAATAGTTAACCTTGATTAATATAAAACATCAGATTTGATCAAGGACGGCTTTAATATCATTGATGCGGGTTGCAATATAGGGGTATTCTCCATATTTGCAAATCATAATTTTCCCAATAGCAATATTTATGCTTTTGAGCCAAATAACGTTAATTTCGGAATATTTAAAAAGACAATAGACATTAATCATTTGGCAGATCGTATTCATGTGTTTAATCAAGCATTGGGGGATATAAAATGCAATAAACAACTAAAATTATCAAAAGATCCGTTAGCTAGCGGAAGTGCTATAGAAGATAGTCAGATAATACAGAATAAAGACTATTTTACTTCCTCATTTATTAATGTTGATGTGGTAGCAATAGACGATTTTGTTAAAGGAAACAATATATCAAAAATTGATTTTATCAAAATTGATTCAGAAGGATACGAAAAAAACATATTGCTGGGAGCAAGAAATACCATCCAAAGATTTTCTCCTATTATTGTATGTTCGGCATATCACTTAAAAAACGATAAAGTAGAGATTCCTAATCTGATAAGATCAATTTCAGGCAATTATCAATTTAAAATAGATGATAAAGCAGAGGAAATTTTGATAGCGAGAACTAATCAAAAAGAGATCTAAAAATCTTTATATTTTTATTTATATCATGGTTCTCAAAGAATAATCTTTGAGCGTTTCTTATAATCTCTTGAGAAAAAACTACATCTTTCACAACTTTCTTTATCGTATTCTTTAAATCCTGAATGTTCTCTTGATCGACAATTGCTGCAACATTATTTTCCCTGGCATATTTTACAAGATAGGAACTGGCTGGCGCATGGATAAGCATAGGTCTTCCAGCAATAAGGTAATCGGTAAATTTACCAGGGGTGGCTGTATCTATTATCGCCTGACTTTTAGTTTTCCAGGAAAGAGGCAGAAATAGAATATCTGCCTGGCTTTGTATCTTTGGTATATCTTGTGGCGAGGCCACAGATATTTTTATCTTATCATTTTCAACAATCCCTATCTTTTTTAAATAATCACTGGCATTTGGACAATATATATCTAGTTTTATATCCAAATCATTAATTTCATTCACCGCTTTGACTAGATTTTGCAAGCTTCTAATCTGAGGCCAATATATTCTTCCGGTAAAAAGAATCTTATACGGCGGTTTCGGTTGATAGGGGGTAATCAGTGGTAAATATGGTTCTGGGAATATTGAATTATGGACTACAAATATCTTTTCAGAAAATATATTTCCATATCTTTTAATATAGAAATCTTTTGCTCCCTGGTTTGTAACTATGATCTTCTCCGCTTCTTTAAGAATTCTTTTTTCAAAGATATCTGCTAAAATATTTCCTGGAAAAGGATAAAAACTTCCTCTGTACAGGTCAAATAGAAATACCGTATATGGTTTTTTTGTGGTTTTTGAAAGGAAATATGTTGAAATCATCGCTGGTCCGTAATCAGAAATGGACAATAGCATATCTGGATTATTCTTTTTGATTACTGACTTGCCGCTTTTAATTATCCAGAAGATTTGCACAAATATCACTGGAATTCCAATAATGTTTCTAACCAAAGAATTTCTTCTGACAAAATTCTTTAATCGTAAAAGCAAAGATGACTTCTTTTGGTCTATCGTATTAACTTGGGATGCTTTTATTCTATCATCTTTGGTTTTTTTAAGATTATCATAGAAAAAATATTGGCAGGGGAGCCAAGTGCCTTTTTGGGCAGAAAGATTGTCTATGTTATAAAAGCTTGTTAAGATGCTATAATTATCTATAGGTAAATCCTTTAACAGATTATATAGGATTTGTGGACCTCCTATAGCTGGAGGGGCGTAGGATGATATTATAAGGAGTTTTTTCATATGAAAGATATAATTTTTGTTTTAAATAATTTTTTAGTGGGCGGAACAGAAAGATTTCTATTGCAGCTTATCAATAATCTTGATAAAGGAGTTTTTAATGTTAAGGTCGTTACTATATTCGGAGCAGGACCATTAATGGAAGAATTTCAACGAAGCGGCGCTAATGTTGTGATTCTAGGTCCTTCCTCATATCCAACATCTCTTAAAAAACCTTTATGGCTTTTTCTGTCTTTCTTTAAATTAGCAGGATTTATGCTTAAAAACAAGCCGGACATTGTAGTAACTTCTCTATGGCAATCTGATATCCTGGGAATTTTCTGGGCTAAATTATGCGGGATAGAAAAAAGAATATTCATTCAACACGATGTATATGAATTAAGCCCTATTATCAGATTCTTAAAAAAGAATTTGGCTGTTAGATTTTCTACTAATATTGTAGCTATTTCAGATTCGGTAAAAGAATTTTTGATTTCATATTTTAATGCACCTGAGAAAAAAATTGTAAAAATTAATAATGGAATAGACTTTAATGCTTTTCAACAATGTTTTAACAACAATCAAGAAATGGTCTTTGGCTCAGTTGCCAGGATTGAACCAGTAAAAGGGCACGAATATATTCTTGAAGCGGCAAAGATATTAAAAGAACAAGGGTTAACTCCTAAGATTCTTATCTACGGAGAGGGGAGTATTTCTGATGGGATAATAAAGAAAGCCAAAGATTTGGGTTTAGATAATATTCAATTCCTAGGAGAAGAGCTTGATCAGATAAAGACATTTAAAAGTATAGATGTGCTTTTAGCTCCATCATTGTCAGAAGGTTTCGGTTTAACTGTATTAGAGGCCTTGGCTGCCGGGAAAATTGTCATCAGCTCGGATCTTTTGGCAATCAAGGAATTTATTAATGATAACAATGGGATTTTAATTCCTCAAAAGGACTCAAAAGCCTTAGCTTTTGCAATGAAAAGAATAATGGATGATAGAGAATATGCAGAGAAGTTAAGAGGGGGAGTCAATGAGTGGTTGCAAGGAGAAGGGAAAAGTTTTGATATTAAAAATATATCAAAAGAATATTCTAAATTATTTTTAGATTAACTTCTCTGTTTTCTTAAGACAACATCAATTGTTTTGGCAAAGATTATAAGATCAAAGATGAATGATCTGTTTTTGATATAATACAAATCGTGTTCTATCTTTCGAAAGTCATATTGAATCTTGCTTTCCTGATCTTTTAAATGATCTATTTCCTTAGCATCGGATAATGCCACCTGAGCCCAACCGGTAAAACCAGGCTTAATCAGATGCCTTAAATGATAGAAGGGGATTTCTTTTTCAAGAAATGATATTGTATCTATGCTTTCCGGCCTTGGCCCGATCAAAGACATTTCTCCCTTGATAATGTTTATCATCTGGGGCAATTCATCTAAATGAATTGCTCTTAAAAATCTGCCAACTTTTGTAATCCTGTAATCCTGACTTCCCAATGTCCAAGGAATCTGTTCATGATTTTCTTTCATTGTCCGGAATTTATAGTTAACGAATGGCTTAAAATTCTTGCCCATTCTTTTTTGCTTGAAAATGATACTTCCTTTGTCATTTAATTTAATGAATAGGGATATCAGAGGCCACAATGGCAGAGTGACTATGAATATTAAGGAGGCGATAAGAAAATCAGCAACTCTTTTTGCTTTGTCATATATCTGTTTTTTGCCTTCTTTAAAATGAGCCAGAAACCATTTTGGATCTACTGAATTAATCGGTATTTTCTTAAGGATTATCTCGTAAGCGGAAGGAAGATCTAAGAAATTTACCTTTAAAGGAAATAGCTTATGGAAAAACTCTTCTTTCTGGGAGTTTAAAAGATCTTCCTGAACAATTACAAGAACATCTGTCTGGATATTTTGTATTTCATTTAAGGTATTTTCATCTAAAGATTTTACATATGTCCATCCAATTAAGGGATTTTCCTGGATTGTTTTGATCAATAACTGGGCTTCTTCTGAATCTCCAACAAAGGCAATCTTTCTTTTCAGATATCCGGAAAAAATATTGACTATAGATTGCCTTTCAAGGAATAGAAGGAAGCAGAATAACAGGGAGAAAATGGCCAAATTGGTCTTAGGGGTAATGCCAAAGAATATGAAGATATAGAAGAAAAGAATGGATATCAAGGCCCCAGATATGCCCAATAATACCGTTTTTATGCCCAAAATCTGCTTTTCTTTGAGAGTCTTCAAGTCATAGCCGTCTAGGAGCGCTAAAAGGCCTATCCAGACGGGTAATAGGCAGGAAAAGGGTATTAGGTGTTTAAAGATAAGGTCGTGCGTAAGGCCATTGCCAAACCTTATTATCAGGGTTATTATCAGGGCTAAATAGTAGAGAATAACATCCCCTAAAAGCAGTATTATTCTTCTTAAAAAGGTAGGAAAAATCATTATCCTAATCTTATATTAATACCCTTTTAAAATCAACATATCTGGTAAACCATGCTAACACTATCCAATTGTTTCTGCGGCGACTCTTGACAATTATTAGATCTTCGAATATTATTGTAAATGAAGTCACCTGTGCCTGCCGCAAGGCAGTGTGCAGGTTTTTTGTTAAATGATATACTACATGTATGGATATTCAGAAAGTTAGTATATTTATTGATGGTGGAAATTTTTATCACTTAGTTCTAAAGAAGCTTGAACTAACTGAATTAGATTTTGATTTTGAAAAATTCGTTGAATTTATTGCAAGTGATAGAAAAATTGTTGCAATGGGAAAAAGATTTTATATAGGTGCCGTTCCTGAAAAAGAAGGAGATTTAAGAAGTAAAGAAGCAATGTCAAAACAAACCGCACTATTCACGAGATTAAGAAACAATAACTGGGAGATTAAACCAGTAAATTAAGAAAAAGGATGGAAGAGATACCGGTAGATAATAGAGTGGTGGACTATAACAAACTTCTACATTTAGGCATAGAGAAGATCCAATACGAAAAATTTCGGGAAAAGGGTATAGACGTTAAACTTGCTACCGATTTAATCGTTGGTGCGATTGATAATAAATATGATATTGCTATTGTGGTAAGTTCTGATACAGACATAATTCCTGCTATTGATTGGGTTCGGCATAGAATAAAAAAATCGATAGAATATATAGGATTTTCAATAGTAGATGAGAATAATGACAAAAGATCTACTAAGCCATCAATCACGCTTATTAGTAAAACAGATAGTCAAAGAGTTTTGACGCCATATGATCTAGAACCATTTATTATTAAACAGAAGACAATTCCAGTTCATCCGAAACGCACCGTGAAATATTTTATTAGTTATTAACACATTACCCCAGGTTCTTGACATTTTTAATACTATTTGCTAAGATGTAGTCAGGTGGGTGAAAACCCGACAAAAGTCAGCGAAAGGCCTCCGGTTTCTGGGGGCTTTTTGCTTCTTGCCATAATGGTATGTTTTGCTATACTATAACTGGGTTCCGGTGTACGCACCCACCAATGACTTTGTCGGGGTCAACTGCCGGGACCCATTAATTTAAATCAATGGATAAGTTGGAGAATATTCTCTTGGGAGTTAAAAGGAATGTTTCTTTAAAGGATCATTCCACCTTCAGAATAGGAGGAGCAGCCAGTTATCTTTTTGAAGCCGATAGCGCAAAAAATATATTGAAAGCTGTCAAAACGGCAAAAGATTTCCATTTGCCTTTTTTTATCCTTGGTTCAGGAAGCAATGTTCTTTTTTCTGATAAAAGATTTAACGGGTTGATTGTTAAAATCAATGATCAAGGATTAGAGATTAAAAAGAATAGAATAATCGCTGGAGCTGGGATTAATCTATCCAGATTGGTTTCAGAATCGGTAAAAAACAATCTATCAGGACTAGAATGGGCAATAGGCATTCCCGGAACTTTAGGGGGAGCAATATATGGAAATGCAGGAGCATTTTCTAAATCAATTCAGGATTCAATAAAATCGGTTAAAGTTTTTGATTCAAAAGCTTTAAAGATTAAAAAACTGTCTTTAAAGGAATGCAGATTTGGATATAAGGAAAGTATTTTTAAAAAGAATAAAAATTTAGTTATTCTTTCTTGCGAAATAATCTTAAAAAAAGGAAATTCCAGAAAATCAAAAGAAGAAATGCAAAAAATCATTTCTCAGAGAAAAAAATCTCAACCATTAAATTTTCCTTCAGCCGGTTGCATATTTAAGAACTATTTTGGCCAGATAAAGAACAAGAAAATAATTATAAAATATCCAGAATTAAAGATATTTAATCAAAAAAAGATCATTCCCGCCGGATTTTTGATAGAAAAATGCAAATTGAAAGGAAAAACAGTCGGAGGCGCAAAAATTTCTGAATTGCACGCTAATTTTATCCTCAACATCAATAAAGCTAAAGCCAGAGATGTCTTGCAGCTCATTGATTTGATAGAAAAGAATGTAAAAAAGGAATTTAAAGTAAAATTGGAGAAAGAAATTCAAATTTTTAATTGACTCTCTTCAATATATTTGAGAAAATATATTAAAGGAGGCCGAAAAAATAAAAAAGAAAATAAAAATAAAATGCCAGCAAAAAAGAAAGCTAAAAAAACTGCTAAAAAGAAAGTCAAAAAAGCTACAAAGAAAAGAAAGAGATAGGATTGATTAATTGAATATTCCAAGATGAAGATAAATATCAAAACAACCAATATCAGATTAGATGAGGCTTTGAGAATTTGGACAGAAGATAAAATGAATGAGTTGGAAAAGTTTCTAGGTGGTTTTGGCCCCGGCGATTTTTCTAAAAAAGGACTGAAGACCAAAGGAGAGATCTGGGTAGAGATAGGAAAAACTACCAGGCATCACCTTAAGGGAGACATATTCAGAGCAGAGGCTCAAATATATGTTCCTAATAAAAGTCTGCGGGCCGAAGCGATTCATGAAGATTTGAGGACAGCTATTATCCTGACGAGAGATGAACTGGAGAATGAAATAAAAAAATATAGGGGCAGAAGAATCGCCAGAGCCAGAGGTTGGGCTCGAAAAACCAAAGGATGGTTGAGAGATTCAGAAACATTTCTCAATGAAAAGAAGATTAAGGCCTTGCGGATTCTTGGGATAAACAAAAGGTAATCAATTAGTAGAAATTAAGAAGGCGGACTCAATCAAATGAGCCCGCCTTTCTTTTGATGTCTTTTTATGCTAGATTGATTAGAAATTAAGAAATATTCATGTCATTTCTTTCAAAAATCTTAGGCGATGACAGCCAAAAATTCGTAAAGCAAATTGATCCGATAATAGAAAAGGTCAATGGTTTAGAAAAAGAAACCTCTCTTTTATCCAATGATCAATTAAAAGAGAAATCTTTAAGCTTAATTGAAATTGTTAAGAATGGTAAAACATTAGACGATGTTTTGCCAGAAGCATTTGCTTTAATCAGGGAAAGCGCCAAAAGAACCCTAAATCAAAGACATTTTGATGTGCAATTGGTTGGAGGAATAGTTCTGCACAAAGGAAAGATTGCAGAGATGAGAACGGGAGAAGGTAAAACATTGGCTGCAACTGCTCCGGCATATCTTAATGCTTTATCTAAAAAAGGCGTTCATATAGTAACTGTAAATGACTATCTGGCAAAAAGAGATGCTGTCTGGATGGGCCAGATTTATCATCTCTTAGGATTAAGTGTTGGCTGTATTGCCCATGAGTCGGCCTTCATATACGATCCTGAATACAAGGCAGAGAATAATGAGGAAATAGACGAGATAAGAGATCAGATAGGAAGTTTTAAGGTAATGGAGGACTATTTAAGGCCTGTTTCTAGAAAAGAGGCGTATTCAGCTGACATTACCTATGGCACTAATCATGAATTCGGCTTTGATTATCTCAGAGATAATATGGTATATGAGCAAAGCCAGAAATCTCAAAGAGAGCTATCTTTTGCCATTATTGATGAAGTTGATTCCATATTAATAGACGAAGCAAGGACCCCTTTGATAATTTCCGCTCCAGATACTGAAAGCTCAGCAATGTACAGGGACTTTGCAAAGATAATTCCGCATCTTAAAGCTGAATCTGATTATCAGATGTTTGAAAAGGAAAAAGCAGTCACTTTAACAGAAGATGGAATTTTAAAAATTGAGAAGATTTTAGGGACAGATAATATATATGAAGACAAAGGAGTAAGATATCTCCATTATCTTGAGCAGGCCTTAAGAGCAGAAGTATTGTTTAAAAAAGATCGCGACTATGTTGTTAAAGACGGCCAGATTATCATCATTGATGAATTCACCGGAAGATTGATGCACGGCCGCAGATGGTCAGGAGGTCTGCATCAGGCAGTAGAAGCCAAAGAAGGTCTTAATGTGCAAGCAGAATCAATCACTTTGGCTACAATTTCCATCCAGAACTATTTCAGGATGTATTCCAAACTAGCGGGAATGACCGGAACCGCTTTAACTTCTGCTGAGGAGTTTGTTAAGGTATATAACTTGGATGTAATTGTTGTTCCTACCAACAGGCCAATGATCAGGAATGATTCCAAGGATGCGATATACAAAACAGAAAAAGCCAAACTGGAGGCAATAGTAAAAAGAATTAAGGAATGTCATGAAAAGGGCCAGCCAGTATTGGTAGGTACTCGTTCTATTGAGAAAAACGAACATATTGGAAGATTATTGGATGTGGAAGGGATACCTCATAATATTTTAAATGCTAAAAACCATCAAAAAGAAGGAGAAATTATCGCTCAAGCAGGAAAATTAGGTGCTGTGACTGTCGCTACCAATATGGCTGGCAGGGGAGTTGATATTGTTCTTGGAGGAAATCCTTTAGATGAAAAAGAAGCACAAAAGGTAAAAGAATTTGGAGGATTATTGGTGATAGGAACAGAAAGGCATGAGGCAAGAAGAATAGATAATCAATTGAGGGGAAGATCTGGAAGACAGGGAGATCCGGGAGAAAGCCAGTTCTACCTTTCTTTGGAAGATGATTTGATGAGGATATTTGCCAAGGATAGGATAAGCGCAATAATGGAAAGATTTAATTTCCCCGAAGATCAGCCGATTGAATCAATGATCATCAGTAAAGCCATAGAATCGGCTCAGAGCCAGATTGAAGGAATGAATTTTGATGTAAGAAAGCATCTTCTTGAGTATGATGACGTCATGAATGTTCACAGAGACACTTTCTATAAAAAAAGGAATGCAATTCTCTTGGATTCTTTGGATGATTTAAAGAAAAAGGTCAATGAATCATTTAAAGATGATAAAGAAAAGCTTTTGGAAAAAGAAAAAGAAATAGGGGAAAAAGATTTTTGGCCTGTTGCCAGGTTTATGACTTTAAGATCAATGGATAATCTCTGGATCGGTCATTTGGAAGAAATGGAATATTTAAGAGATCAGGTCAGATTAAGATCCTATGGGCAGCTAGATCCGGTTATTGAGTATAAAAACGAGGGATACAAAATGTTTAATCAGCTGTTAAAAATGATTGATGATTTTATCGTAAAATCAATTTCCAATATTGCCGTTAAAACAGAATATCAGAAACCAAAAGAAGTTGTGAATATAGGGGATAAGAAAGTTGGAAGAAATGATCCATGTCCTTGCGGAAGCGGGAAGAAATATAAAAAATGTTGTGGAAAGAATGTTTAAAATATGTTATAATAATGATATGAGAAACTGGTCTACGGATACAGAAAAATTAAAAAGAAACAAAGAAAAATTTGCTATTTGGAAGTTGGAACAAATGGTGAATTTTGGTTTGGGCGGAGAAAGGATTAAAAAAAGCGAACTTAAAAAATATTGGAAAGTCTTAAACATAGATCCTGCTAAAAGAAAATTTTTGTCTTTAATTTTAAAATAATGAAAGACATTTTATCTGAAAACCAGCAGAACATTTTAAATATAATAAACAAAGATAAACTTATTTGTGATAATTTTTATTTGACCGGGGGAACCGCCCTGGCCGAATTTTATTTAAAGCACCGCTTGTCGGAAGATTTGGATTTCTTTTCTGAGAAAGAATTTGATCCGCAAAGCATTTCCATTTTTCTGGAGAAGATAAGGGAAAAAGCAAAAATTAAAAAGATAGAATATCACCAAAGTTTTAATCGCAATTTGTTTTTTTTGGATTTAATAGATGGCGATACAGTGAAAATGGAATTCACTTATTTTCCATTTGAAAGAATTGATAAAAAAAAGAAGATGAGTGAATTATATATAGACAGCCTTTTGGACATTGCAGTAAATAAAATTTTTACCGTTTATCAAAGCCCAAGAAGCAGGGATTTTATAGATTTGTATTTTATCTTGCAAAAGGATAAAAATTTGTCACTTGACGATTTGATTAAAAAAGCGCAGATAAAATTTGGAAATTACATTGATCCGATTCAACTTGGGACTCAATACATGAAGGCAAAGGAATTGAAAGATTTCCCGAAGATGCTGGTAGATATTAAAGAAAATGTATGGCAAGATTTTTTTATTTCAGAAGCCGGAAAACTGTCTGGCAAGATTATGCAATAGTTATGAAAAAGAGAAATAAAAAATCGGAAAAATGAAAATAAAAATTAAAAAAGGAAATTTTAAGGAATCTATAAATAAAGCTATTACAAAAATAGACATATTGTTTAAAATTAATATTTAAAAATATGAAAAGAAACAATTGGTTAGGATTTCTAGGATTTCTCGGCTTTCTTGGATTCTTGGGATTCTTGGGAAAATATAATAAATGGAGTTATTTTAATTTTCTCCATTTTTTACATTTTCTCCATTTCTTAAGATTTTTGCCAAGGAAGGAAGATAAAGAGAAATAATGCTAAATCGTGTCTAATTTTAAACCAAAACCAGGACAGGTAGATTTTACTAATGTCCGTTGGGCACCAGTAATAAATTGCGTTTTGAAATATAAAAATAAGATCTTGATAGTGCAAAGAAGCAAAGAATTAAATTTTTATCCTGATTATTGGAATGGGATCTCTGGATTTTTAGATGATAAGAGAAGTTTGAAAGAGAAAGTTACAGATGAAATAAGAGAAGAGTTGGGATTATCAAAAAATAATATCAGTAAAATCATCTTGGGAGAAATATTTCATCAAGAAGAGCCGAAATATCAAAAGACCTGGATAGTGCATCCGGTGTTGGTAAGGATAAATACAGATAAAATAAAGCTTGATTGGGAAGCTCAGGATTATAAATGGATTTCTTTCAAAGAGGCTAAAAAGTTAAAGTTGTTGCCAGGATTTGAAAAGGTCTTGGAAAATTTATCGAAGATATGAAATTGAATCCGAAATTGCAGAAATTATATAAGCAAATAGATAATTGTAAATTCTGCAAAGCAGATAAAAATCCATTACAGCATATCCATGGATTCGGAAGCATAGAACCAGATTTTATGCTTATTTTAATAAATCCTACTTATAGGAATTTAAGCTCTGACCAAGAATATAAAGGGATGAGATTTCCATTTATTGGCGTTAGACAATTTTGGAAAGTTTTAGCTGATGGGGGAATGATTGATAAAAAAGTAGCTTATCAGCTTCCTTTGAAAAAAGATTGGAATAATAATAATACAAAACAGATTCAGCAAGAATTGATAAAAAATAAACTATTTTTAACAAATATAGTAAAATGTTGTTATAAAAACAGTTCATATCCTGATAAGAAAGTAATCCAAGATCAATTAAAAATTCTGTCCGAAGAGATAAAAATAGTTCAGCCCAAGAGAATAATTACATTTAGTAGTTTGGTTTTCAAAATTTTAACAGGAAAGAATGTAAAATTCTATCAATATTGGAATCATCAAAAAATCCATAAAAACCATGAAATAATCTCTGGCTTGAACATTCCAGTCATTCCGTGCTATTTTCCAATAGGGAGGGGGAATCCTAAAAAAGCAGCAGAAATATTAAATAGAATAAAACTATGAAAAATCATGCAGCAATTATTTTAAAAAATAAAGATAAAATATTATTTGTTCAAAGATCTGCTACGAAAAAATCACTACCAAATATTTGGGCCTTTCCATCTGGTACAATGGAAGAAGGGGAGAGTCCAGAAAAAACTGTAGAGCGTGAATCAATTGAAGAATTGGGTATTAGGGTTGAGGTCGAACAAATCTTAGCCACAGCAGAATTGCCCGAACTAGATGCAAAACTGTATTTCGTCGTTTGTTTATCCAAGGATGGTGAGCCTAAGAAAATAGATCCAAATGAAATTCAAGCCATAAGATGGATGACATTTAATGAGTTTTTTAATGAATACTCCGATGACCAAATTGGTCATGGTTTGATCTATTTAAGGAAACACCCAGAAATTTGGGAGAAGGTATAATTATTTTAAAACTATGCCAGCTAAAAGAATCAGCCTAGATAATGCTAAAGAGAACAAACTATTCTACTTTGTAGCTAATGTTGTCATTTATCGCGAAAGAGATAAAAAATGCTTAATTCTCAAAAGAGATCCTAGAGAAATAGTCCATCCTAATAAATATGCCGTTCCCGGAGGAAAACTAGAATGGAATCAAATGGATATTAATAAACCAACTAGAGTCAATGGTGAAGTATTAGATTTCCAAGATGCTGTAGAAGAATTACTAGCAAGAGAGGCAAAAGAAGAAGCAGGAGTAGATATAGAAAAAGAATTGAAATATATTAATAGTGTTTCTTTTGTGAGACCAGACGAGATTCCTGTAATCCTTATCAAATTTGCAGCTAAGTATAAAGGAGGGGAAGTTATTCCAGAAGTGGGTTCATTTGTAGATTACGCCTGGGTAGACGAAAATGAAGTAAAGGATTATGATTGTATTCTGGGTATTCCAGAAGAAGTTAAAAAAGCAATAGAGTTATTTCAATGAAAAAAATAGGAGTTTCTCAAAAAATCATTATTCTTAATAAGGAAAATAAATTTCTTGTTTTGCATAGATCTAATACTGCTTCTTCCAGGCCATTAGCATGGGATCTCCCAGGCGGAGATTTAGATTTTGGAGAAGACCCAATGCAAGGAATTATCAGAGAAACGAAGGAAGAAACCGGACTGGATATTCCAAACATTGTTCCTTTTGATGTAGAGGGCCATATTACGCCAGATGGAAGCTTCTGGGTCACTATTGCTTACAAAGCAGAATGTGGCAGTAAAGATGTAGTTTTGAGCTATGAACATGATAAATTTGAATGGTTAAACAAAGAAGAATTTCTTTGTTTAGAATCAGCGCCCAAACTGAAAAGATTTGTAGAAAGGTTGACTTAAAACACATTTATCACTATACTCAATAAAATGCATACAAGAATATACAAGTTATTATCATTGTTAGTAATAGTAGTCATCATCGCTCTGGCGATTTTTATTTATCCCAAATATTTCAATAATTTAATAAAATCCATAAATCCCAATTTCTTGGGATTCCCG
>Ga0268276_1002716_pt1 | contig 14683 bp, 12 predicted proteins | sample saktaG_4_FD_190145 | JGI IMG/M metagenome (GOLD analysis project Ga0268276, IMG submission 190145) | Saline water microbial communities from Sakinaw Lake, British Columbia, Canada - sak_2010_1_5_45m | ecosystem: Environmental > Aquatic > Non-marine Saline and Alkaline > Saline ...
ATATCAGTTGCATATACATCAAGAGATGGCTCTTCTTTTTTCAGAGCGATGGCTATGCATCCCGAGCCTGTTCCCAGATCAAGTACCTTTGCAGTTTTTAAAGGAAATAATTCGTCATATAGCATCAGGACGTTTTGGACAAGTTCTTCGGTTTCGTACCTTGGAATCAACACGTTTTCATCGACACTAATATTATGGCCGTAAAAATAGACTTGTCCGATAATGTATTGGACTGGTTTCTTTTCATATATATACATATTCAGAGCGTCTTGGAATTCAGCGTGTTTGGCTTCTGGCATTATTTCCTTGAAGTCCAAATATAGTTCTGTTGGGGTCAAACCGGAAAAATGAAGCATCAACAGTTCAACGGCAGATGCTTCCATATTTTCGATTCTGGCTAGTTTTTTAGCTTGTTTCAAAACAAATTCATAAGTTGGCATGTTTTATTCCTTTGATAGCTTTCTTTTTTGTTCTTCGCCGATCAAGGCTTCGATGACCGGGTCAAGTCTTCCGTCGATAATCCGATCCAATTGTTGAATCGTAAAGCCGATTCGATGGTCAGTAATCCGGTTTTGCGGATAATTGTAGGTTCTGATCTTTTCCGAGCGGTCGCCCGTTCCGATCTTGTTCTTTCTTTCCGCGTCTTCTTTGTCATTTTTTTCCTGAAGCATCTGATCGTATAGTCTTGATCTCAAAACCTTCAAAGCGGAGGCTTTGTTTTCGTGCTGGCTTTTGCCATCCTGACACTGGACGATAAGTCCCGTGGGGATATAGGTGAGTCTTACTGCGGATTTGGTCGTATTGACCGATTGTCCTCCAGGTCCAGAGGAACAGAAAGTGTCGACACGAATATCACTCATATCGACTTCAAAATCCAGTTCTTCGGCCTCTGGCACGACCAAAACGGTCGCTGTCGATGTATGAATCCTGCCTTGCGACTCGGTTTGTGGCACTCTTTGAACACGATGAACTCCGGATTCATATTTCATTAGCGAATAGACCGAGTCACCACTGATCATGAATTCGATTTGGCTGAAGCCACCAGCTTCTGCCTGGTCGGCATAGAGTGTATCGATTTTCCAACCTTTTGATTCGGCATATTTATGGTACATTCTGTATAGGTCGCCGGCAAAAATGTTGGCTTCATCGCCTCCGGCAGCTCCACGGATTTCCACGATAACGTTTTTCTCGTCACTGGGGTCTTTTGGTATCAGCATCAGTTCTAATTCTGCTTCAACCTGAACGAGTCTTTCCTGGATGGATTCCTGTTCTGACTCGACCATTTCCCTAATTTCCGGATCAGCATCTTTTTGCATATCCTTGAGTCCGATGAGTTGATTGTGGAGATCTTTATATTCCCGGTATTTGACAACCGGTTTCTCCAACGAACTCAGCAATTTCGATAGTTCGGTCACCTTTTTGTTGTCTGTGGATATTTTGGTGTCCATCAGTTGTTGGGTTATTTCATTGTATTTGGCTTCAATTTGATCCAATCTGTCTATAATCATCTGTTTCTCCTTAATTAAAAGCTTGTTTCAAAAAAAACAGCCGGATGGCTATCTATCATCCATGGACTGTTTATCGTCGTAATGTTCTTCGGTCATTCCCGGAAGCAGATTACTGAAAGTAGATACGTTTTTATTGAACAACAGTTCAAAATCACCAACAGTACCAGAACGGTTCTTGGCGATGTTGATTTCCACATGGTTTTTCTTGGTAGTTTCTCTTTCGTAGTAATCTTCGCGATACATCAATAAAATAATGTCAGCATCCTGTTCAATCGAACCTGATTCACGCAAGTCGGCCATGACCGGCTTTTTCTCTTTTCTTTGTTCGACACCTCTGGACAACTGGCTTAAAGCGACAACCGGAACTTTCAGTTCTCTGGCAACTTCTTTTAATACTCGGCTTATTTCCGATACTTCCTGAACACGGTTGGACTGGTTATACTGAGACCCGCTTAAAAGCTGCAGGTAATCGACTACGACAAGGTCAAGTTTGTCATCTTGTTTGAGTTTGCGGCATTTGCTTCTGAGGTCGGTGACTCTAACGGTGCCAGAATCATCAAAATATAGATTCATAGAAGAAAGCGCGGCTACTGCATAGTGGATTTTCTCCCATTCCTGGGCAGACAAGTTACCTTGACGCATCCGAAAATTATCGACTTGTGACTGACAACTTAAAAGTCTCATGACCAACTGATCGACTCCCATTTCCAGGGAGAAGAACGCGACATGCGGTTTTACCGGGCTTTTGGCTACATTCAAGGCGATATTTAGAGCGAAAGCTGTTTTTCCCATGGATGGTCTCGCAGCGATGATGATCAAGTCGGAGGGCTGGAGTCCAAGGGTATAACGGTTGAATTCGCGGTATTTGGTGTCAAGGCCTGTGAGTGCTGTCCCAAGTTGGGCTTGTTCGGCGATTTTTTCCACTAAATTATCGGCGATGGAACCTGCGGTTTTGAAATCGCTGGTTCGTTTTTCTTTGGTGATTCCCATGACTTGTTTTTCGACATCGTCGATAAATTCGGGAGTATTGTCGGTCGTATAGGAATTGTCGATGATCTCTCGACAAGCGTCTTGAATCTTTCTCAAAATAGACTTGTCTTTGACGATGTTAATATAGTTTAAAAGATTGGCAGTGGAAGGAACAGAATCAATCAGTCCTGTCAGATAATCCACTCCGCCGGATTTGACCAGGAGATTCTGGTTTTCCAGACGGTCGCTAAGTGTTGTGTAGTCGATCGGGATACCTTCCATAAACAAAGTTTTCATCGTCGCGAATATTACCTGATGGTTGGGCGAGAAAAAATCTTGTTCCGCAAGTTTGTCGACAATGGTCTTCATTGATCCCTGCTCAAAAAACACAGCCCCGAGAACAGCTTGTTCGGCTTCAATGTTTTGTGGGACTTTTCGTTCCATGACTTTTCCTCCTTAAACTTCTTCTTCTATCACTTGCAAATTGATTTGCGCGGTAACGTCCTTATGCAGTTTAACCAAGACCTTGTAGACTCCCAGGGAATGAATGTTGTTGTCGAGGACGATTTTTCGTTTGTCGATGTCAATATTATAAATCTTCTTGTACTCTTCCGCAATCTGTTTTGAACTGACAGCTCCGAAAAGTTTTCCGGATTCGCCGATTTTCACGTAAATTTTGATTGGTTGGTTTTCAATTTCTGTTTTTAACTTAATTGCATCTTCAAATTCCTTGGCGGATTCTTTCTCTGATTTAGCCTTTTCTTCTTCCAACGCTCTTAAGTTGGCCAAAGATGCTTCAATTGCCTGTTTTGAGGTAAGAAGGTAGTTGCCATAGCCGCTGGCGACTTCGATGGCATCGCCCTTTTTGCCTTTGCCTCTGACATCTTTTACCAATATCACTTTCATTGTCAATTCCTCCTTGAAAGCTGTTTCGAGTATGGTTTCGATTTTTTTGCATATTTCATCCACAGTTCCGTTTTCCACCTGGGCTGCGGCATTGTTCAAATGCCCTCCGCCTCCGAATTGTTCCATGATGATGGAGACGTTGAATTTATCTATCGATCTTGCAGAAACCGCAATTGTGCCATTGCCGATGTTTCCGATGGCGAAAGCGCCGACGATATTATCGATTTCCAAAAGCTCATCAGCGGTTTTTGCCAGTTGGACCCGGTCGGTCTTGCTTTCGCTTGGAAGTTTGGCGATTGCAAACTGGTTGTTGATGATTCTGGCCTGGTTCACCAGATTTGATTTGGTTTTGATATGGTCTAGTGATTCGCGCAGAATCAGTCTTGCCTTGAAAGGATCGGCGCCATAGCGTTTCAAAAGCGCAGCAGCCTCAAAAGTTCTGACTCCGGTGCGATAGGTGAAATTATTGGTATCGATCATCATACCCGCTAACATGATTGTAGCTTCAAATGGCTCGATGTTGACTTCATGATTGTAAAGTTCCACCAGTTCGATCACAAGTTCAACTGAGCTGGATGCGTAAGGTTCCATATATGTCAACATGACATCACTCAAGAGATTGTCAATCCGTCTGTGATGGTCGATGACAATCAGATGTTTTGTTTTTTCCAAAAGTTTAGGAGCGTTTGACTGCACAGGACTGTGATGATCGACGATAAAAAGAAGACTTTCCTGAGTAATTTCATCTAATGCATCGTCGGGATCAATGAAATACTCCATCAGCTTGACATATTCCCGGTTCAGCATGTTCACGACTTTTTGGCAGGTCTGGTCAATCAGATCGAAATCCAGGACGATCTTGGCTGATTTTTTCTGGGCAAGCGCCATTTCCAAAATGCCGATAGAAGCGCCAAGGGCATCCATGTCTGTCGACTTGTGCGGCATGATCAGGACATGGTTATGTTTTAGGATGAATTCTGAAATGGCACGGGAATTGATCCGGGCTGTAATTTTAGTTCTTTTTTCAACGGTGTTGCTCTTGCCGCCAAAGAATTTTAAAGGTTGGTTTTCCAAATTTACGACGACTTGGTCGCCCCCGCGTCCAAGCGCTAGTTTCAAAGCTTCCTCTGCCAAGTCGCCCAGCAAATCGAAAGATTCTTCGAAACAGGCGATGCCTATCGAGAGGCTGACACGGACTTCATTCTGGTTGGCGATTTCATTCACCGTGTCCAAAATCTGGAATTCTTCTTCCATCAAATGGTCCAGTTGGAGCCTTGTAAGGTAGATTACCGATTTTTCCGGTCTAAGGTTAACAAAATAGATGTGGTGCTTCTTGCACCAGGTATCGATGGCACCTAGAAATTTTCCTTGCAGATTGGCTTTGTCTTGAAAGTCAAGATTGGCCGTGGCTTCGGAAAAATTGTCGAGGCTCATGATTCCCAGGACGCTTGTCATTTCTCTGAGGCGTTTCTTTACCGCTTCTCTTTCCGTGGCTTCGAATAGATAAATACACTTATTCTTGGGATAATGGATTATTTCATAATCTTTTCCGTAAATGTTGAGAACGAACTTGCCTTCGCGTTTTTCAATGTTTTTTGCCAGTTCTTCATGGACAAGCGCTATTTTTCTGTCTATCAATACATTGGAAAAGAAATCCTTTGCCGCGTGATTCGCCCAGGATATCTGGAATACTTCATCATAAATCATCATGCCTACGGGCATGTAGTTCAAAGCGATATCTTCGCTGTTTACCAGTTTCTTTTCGAGTATATTCTTTTTACGGAATTTTTCTTGGAGGTCATGAAACTTTGATGCGGTTTTCTTATTGCTGAAAACAGCGATGACAACGCTAATCATGGTAACAGCAATCAAAGCGGTATATATTACCAGATAAATAGTATCTAGATTATTCAAAACATAAATGAAGCCTAAAACACTGGCAGTAAGAAAGGCTGCCACAGAGAGGATGATAAAAGCTAGTAAAGGCTTCTTCATAGATACACCTCTTTTGATTTTTAATCAAAACAATTATACCATATTCCCAAAAAAAAACAAACTTGAAGAAAGAAGAAAAAAAGACTCATCGAGTCTTTTTAGTCATTTATTCTTTAACAAATGGTAAAAGCGCCATAAAACGGGCACGTTTGATTGCAACTGCAAGGTGTTTTTGAAAATACGCCTTGGTTCCAGTTACGCGTCTTGGAAGAATTTTACCTCTTTCGGAAATGAACCTTTTTAAAAGTTCAAAATCTTTAAAATCTATATATTTGATTTTATTATCGGTAAAATAACATCTTTTGCGATTTCTTCTGCGACCGCCTTTGAATCCCGAAGCGCCGCCTTGTTGTGGCCTTGTGGTATTCATAGTGATTCCCTCCTCGAATTAGAATGGTAGATCGTCTTCGATGATGTCGATATGGTTTTCGGCTTCATCTTTTTTGCTATTGGTCCGGTTGTCAGATATTGACTGGTTGTTGTCTGAAGATTGCGATTTAGAATCAAGAAAAACGACTGAGTCGCATATCACTTCGGTGACATATCTTTTCACATTGTTTTTCTCATCCATATAGTCACGGGATTGAAGTCTTCCCTCAACGGCAACCATGCTGCCTTTATTGACATATTTACTGACGTTTTCCGCCTGCTTTCTCCATACAGTGCAACTGATGAAGTCAGCGTTGTTTTCATTTTGCTGATTGGCACTAGCAAACGGTCTGTTGACCGCTAAAGTAAAAGAAACGACCGCGATATTGCTTTGCGTATAGCGAAGCTCGGGATCTCTTACGAGTCTGCCAATTAATACTACTCTGTTTAACATGATCTTATCCTCCCGAGTTACTTTTCTTCTCTTGAGATTATCATATGGCGAAGCACGTCTTCTTTAATCTTCATTACACGATCTAGTTCATTCGTGGCTTCGGGTGTCGCTTTTAAAGCGATGACAACATAATAGCCTTTTTTGAAATCAGCGATCTCATATGCGAGTTCGCGCGTTCCCCATTCATTCACTGTCAGATCAGTAGCGCCTCTGTCGGTAAGAACTTTATTCAGTTCCTCAATCAGAGCCTTTCTTGCTTCCTGTTCTAAAGATGGGCGAATGATATACATGATTTCGTATTTTCTCATTTTTTTCCCTCCTTCTGGTCTATTGGCTGCAATGCAGCAAGGTAGTGAGATTTCTCACGTTTAGTAATTATATCACAATCACCCGGCTTTGTCCACAATTAGTGGCGCTCAACCGGAAAAAAATCAAACATCTGCATTATAGATTTTTTTGAACTCATCCTTCATTCTTACAGGTACCAAGAAGATGGCTGTCAAGCTCACGCTTGCCGCTCCCATGATGATCCATCTGTAATCAATATTCGCATATTCTGCCACTAATCCGATGACAATAGTTCCAAGAATAGCACCGACATTCCACATCAATTGCTGCGAGGAATTGACTCTGCCCCTGATTTCGTTCGGAATGTATGTCTGGGTTGCGCTCATTCTGATATTGAAAGAGGTTACTGAAAGTAGTCCCACGATGAAACTGACGACAATCATCAAAAAATATGGCATGAAAAGCACGGTGGCGTCGAGAATCTCGACCGTGAAATACACACAAACTGCGATCAAATATCGTTTATGAACAGGATATTTGAATAGGTAGTGGACCACGCCTCCAACCATTCTTCCCACAGCTCCTGCTGTGATTAAAAACGAGAAATGTTGGATTGTATAGATGCTGGAGGAAACAAAATATGGCATTCTTAACAGATCGCCTGCGGCGTAAACAAAAGAGAAGGCAGCAAACAAAATGCCGATTCCAAGAATACCCCGCTCTTTTTTGTAGTATTGGATTCCCTCTTTTAGGTCAATCAAAAATTGTTTACTTTCAACCTGCATTGTATTTAATTTTTCTTTGACCTTTATCAATAGTTCAATTGAGGCGGTTATGACAAATGTCCCCGCATTGAATAGCATCAAAATACCAAATCCGGTATTTGGGTATTCATGAATGAAATACGCTGCAACCGGTGCCATTACTGCTGCTGAAATCGGCCAGATTAAACTTGATATGGAATAAGCTTTCGAATGGTATCCTTGGGGAATGACCTCTGGAAACAGACTCATGAAAGCAATTTGGTATATCGTGTCGATGATTCCTACCAGAGCGCCGATAGCGGTAAAGACAAAAACATTGAAATAACCTTTTAATAACACTACTGCCAGAATCAAGAAAAAAACTGAATAAAAATAATCGATAGCGATGATGATGTTTCGTCTTGAATGACGATCCACAAACGGACCGACCAAAAAATTTGTAATAACTCTAGGTATGATATTTGCGACCGTAAACAAGGCGAGCGTCAAGGGTGAACCCGTTTCAATATAAATCAAGATTCCAATCGCGATGCCAGCTGCCGCGCTACCGAGCGCGGATATGAACGATCCAATCGTCAAGATTGAGAAATTTCGATTCCAAAGTCTCATGTTATGCTTTTCTCCTAATAGTAAAGGTTTTATTTTCAATCAGTTTGGTTCTTAGTTTCAATGCTTTCCCGTTTCACGAAAAATGGCACTAGCACTGAAACGTGGCGTTTATATTCAAGATATTCTGGTCTTGATTGAATAATTTTTTTCTCCATCATCGGAATGCTGATGAACAAAAACAGTGCCGTCATCAAAATCGGGGATATCACCATAAAGTCGATTTTACCAGAAGCTCCAAAATACATCATCCAGACACCCCACCACACCAATACTTCCCCAAAATAATTAGGGTGACGGGAATATTTCCACAAGCCTTCATTGATACAGCTTTTTTTCTCGTTGTGTTCCATTCTGAACGCAAGCATCTGCTTGTCGGCAATAAACTGAATCAAGGCGGCCCCCAAGGTCATCACAAATCCCAAAAGGATCAAAATGTTGAAGCTTGGACTCGCAACCAAAAATTTGTAGGCACCGATCATTTGGATGAAGACGATTATTGTTGGCATCAAGTTGATGCCGAAAAGATTAGACAAAAACCAGATTTTTGGATTATTTTTTTTGATCATGGAATACCGCCAATCCTGATATTCCAGATCCTTCCAGTTGATGACCCAGTTATATGTGAGTCTCACTGCCCAGACTAAGATTCCAAGAAACAACAACGCGATAGGAAATGTCAACTGAATTTTCAACACAAGCGTCCAGCCAAGAAGCATGACCGGAGGGATAATGCTCCAATATGGATCGTAGGTACTGGCGTTCCGAAACAGCAAGCCCAGTCCCCAAATCACGAAAGTTCCAGCGATATCCGCTAAAAGCATTTGCCAGATGGGATTGTTAAGCAAACTCGCGGATGCAAAATACACGACTGCGCCTATTGAAACAGCGAATATGTACATGACAAAGATCAAGAACAAAGAGCCTAATTTGTTTTTCATCAAATTTTTCATCGTTTATCCCCGTTTTCTCAGATTATCAATTACATAAGCCAAAGCAAAAGCTGTTGCTTTTTTTCTGACAGCCATTCTTTGACCGGAAAACACTTTTTTTACAACGGAACAGGAATCATCAAGCATAAAGCCGAAATAAACAGTTCCGACAGGATTCGTTTCGGTTCCACCGCCGGGACCGGCGATACCTGTGGATGTGATGATGATTCCGGCTTTAGATTTTTCTTTTAGCTTAATCGCCAAATCTCTGGCAACTTCTTCGCTGACTGCTCCGTATGTTTCCAGAGCCTCTTTAGATACTCCCAAGATCTTTCGTTTCGACTCATTGGAATAGACGATAAACGCTTCTTTCAGGATTTCGGATGCTCCAGGTTGATTCAGTATTCTGGATGCGATCATACCGCCGGTAACCGATTCGGCAGTTGAGACGATTGCTTTTTTATGTTTAACCGCATCAAAAAAAACCTCTTCAAGTTCCTTGTTTGGAGCCGAAAGGATATAGTTTTTGAAAATGCTTTGAAAGTGTTTTCTGATTCTAGTGAAATATTTTTGCTCGGAAGTCAGGAAAGTGACTTCGAGTTCTCCATTTTCATCCGAAATGATGACATCGACGTTTTTTGACCGGGAAAAATTTTTGCGGAATAAATCTGCAGCTTCTGACTGTTCTATTCCAAATAACAAATAGCTTTCCTGAAACCTGATCTTATCATCTGTCTTTATGTCCACAAAATATCACCTACACACTAAAGCGAAAATGGAAAACGTCTCCGTCTTTCGCAAAATAGTCTTTTCCTTCCAAACGGAATTTTCCCATTTCTTTGGCTTTTGTCTCAGATCCGGCAATGATCAGGTCCTCGTAAGAAATTGTCTCAGCGCGAATAAAGCCTTTTTCAAAATCAGAATGGATGATTCCGGCACACTCTGGTGCCTTCATCCCTTTTTTGAAAGTCCATGCCCTAACTTCTTTTTCACCCGCAGTAAAGAATGTCTGGAGTCCAAGCAGATCATAACTCTTGCGGATAAGATCAAGCAAGCCTGACTCTTTCATTCCGAAATCGGAAAGAAAAACATTTCTGTCCTCTTCGGAAAGTTCAGAGAGTTCCTGTTCGATTTTGGCGCTGATGACAGTTACTCTGGCGTTCTCTTTATCCGCTCTTGACATCACGTTTTTTACGTGTGTGTTATCAGCGTAGTCCGCCATTTCCGCTTCAGCTATGTTGCAGACATAAAGCGTGGGTTTGGCTGTTAAAAAATTATAATTTCTGATGGATTTCATGTCGTCGTCTGAAAGGGAAACTGCGCGGATTGGCAAAGATCCTTCCAATGCAACTTTCAGTCTTGTTAAAATCGAATACTCAATTACAGATTCGGGATCCGTCTTCATCAAAGCTCGCTTTTGGATTTTAGGCAACCGTTTTTCGATTGTATCCAGATCGGCGAATATCAGTTCGATTTGGATGGTTTCCATATCGCGAAGCGGATCAATCGAACCTTCGACATGGATGACATTATCATCCTCAAAACAGCGAACGACCTGACAAATAGCATCGCAGTTTCTGATATGGGATAAGAATTGGTTTCCTAATCCCTCGCCCTGAGAAGCGCCTTTGACAAGTCCGGCAACGTCAGTGAATTCAAATGTAGTAAATATGGTTTTCTTTGGATTGTACATTTTTGTCAAAGTATCAACCCGAATGTCCGGAACTTCAACAACGCCTACATTTGGCTCGATAGTCGCAAATGGATAGTTGGCTGCCAGAACTCTTGATTTGGTTATAGCATTGAAAAGCGTCGATTTGCCTACATTTGGCAATCCGATAATTCCTGCTGTCAAACCCATTTGAATTCCTCCTTTCAAGCAATACTCTTTCTTTTGATATAAAGTAGTGAAAACTTATTGGAACAGAAACATTAATTCTTATATGTTATTTATTTTAGCCCAAATAGGTCAATGGCATTTCTGGAAGTGATTGCTTCGACGAGTTCCAACTCGACATTTTTGATCGCAGCGATCTCCTTGGCAATAATCCCCAAAAATTTAGGTTCGTTAGTTTTCCCCCTAAAAGGGACTGGCGCCAGATATGGAGCATCGGTTTCAATCAGCAAATCTTCCAGCCTGATTGCTTTGGCTACAGCCTTGGGGGTCTTGGCGTTTTTGAAAGTGACAGGTCCCGCCAAAGAAATTTTCATGTTCAAACCCAGAAAATCTTGCATTGATTCGACGCTTCCGGAATAACAATGCATCACACCTTTTAGTGTGAGTTTTTTATATTTTTTCAACATCTCAAATGTATCGCTGATTGAATCCCGCATATGGATAATGAGTGGAATCTCTGCTTTATTGGCAATTTCGATCTGTCTTTGAAATGCGTTTTTTTGCGCTTGGACAAATGATTTGTCCCAGTAGTAATCCAGTCCGACTTCTCCAAGTGCAACGACCTTCTCGTGTTTGATATTTTCTTCAAGCCAGAGATAGTCTGTCTCTTTCACATTTTGTGCTTCTGACGGATGAAAGCCGATAGCCGCAAATACATGTTCATATCTTGAAGCAATTTCGATTGCCAAGGCACTTGATGGCAAGTCGTACCCGATGCAGACAAAAAAGCCGACACCGGCTTTTATCGCATCAGTCAATATTTCGTCGATACGAGGGTACAAGACTTCGTCATTCAGATGCACATGTGAATCAATTAGCATGTTTTCTCCTTATAAATCCAAATACAGTCTGACAATTTCATCGACAGTGAACCCAAAATACTCCAAGACATCGTCCAGATAGCCTGAAACACCAAAGGTATCTATGCCCTTGACAGTCTTGCTGAAACGATACCAGAGTCCGGAACTTCCCATTTCCAAAGCCAGTCGCTTCTCTATTTTTGCAGGCAAGACTGCTTCTTTGACGGAATCTGGCTGCAAAAGAAACAACTCCATGGAAGGCATTGAGACAACTCTGACATTAATATTATGCTTTTCTTTCAATACTCTTTGAGTTTTTAAAGCAAGTTCGACTTCCGATCCTGATGCGATCAATATGCCTTCGAAATTCTCCATATCTTTGGCAACATATGCTCCTTGGAGGAATTTCTCATATGAAGATTCATGCAACACGACAATGTCCTGCCTTGATAAAACGATAACAGTCGGTGTGTCTTTTGCATCTAAAGCAAAACGGATTGCGTATCTTGTTTCATTGCTGTTGGCGGGATGGATTGTATTTAGGTTTGGCGTAGTCCGTAACATTGATAATTGTTCGACAGGCTCATGGGTAGGCCCGTCTTCACCTACGCCCACACTATCGTGCGAGAATATGAAAATCGATGGGATTCTCATCAAAGCGGCCAAACGAATCGACGGTTTCATGTAATCTGCAAAAACGAAGAAGCCTCCGGAAAATGCCTTTAGATTATGCAAGGTCATTCCATTGATTATCGCGCCCATCGCGTGTTCGCGGACACCAAAATTGATGTTGCGTCCGAGTGGGTTATCCTTGGTGAAATTCCCGTTAATCCCCTTGACTTTGGTGGACGCGGTCAAGTCTGCTGAGCCGCCGATCATGGAGATGATTTTCTCTGATAGTTTTGGGATAATCTTTCCAATCGTATTCCTTGTGGCTTCTTTATATCCTTCAGGGTCTTCTTTGAGGTATTCGGAGTAATCAATATCGACAACGCCATCAATAATATTTTTCAATTCCACAAATTCTTTGGGATACTTTTTAGAATACTCTTGAAGCATGAAATTCCACGTGTTTAAAGCTTCCTCGCCTCTTTTTCCAAAACGATGGATAAAATCAATTTTGACTTCGGGATCGACATGGAACAATTCTTCCGGATAACCTGATTCCTTTTTCATCCTTTTTGTCTCTTCTACTCCAATAGGCGATCCATGAACGGAACTCGTGCCTTGTTTGGTTGCTCCTTGTCCGATCACGCTTTTTATTTCGATAAACGAAGGTTTATTTGCCTGTTTTGCTTTTTCGATGGCAATCGAAACAGCCAATACATCATTGGAGTCTTCGATAAGCTGATAGTAAAAACCAACGCTTTCAATCTTCATCTTGAGATTTTCAGAAACAGCGTTTTTTGTTGGTCCATCGAGTTGGATGTCATTCGAATCGAATAAAACGATCAGTCTTTCCAATTGAAGATGTCCGGCCAAACTAAGGGCTTCAAGCGTAACGCCTTCTTGCAAGTCTCCGTCTCCGACCAAAGTATAAGTATAATGATCAACAACTTTCAAATCGCCTTTGTTAAAAGTGTTTCTGAGATATTTTTCCGCGATGGCGACGCCAACTGACATGGCAATACCTTGACCCAAAGGTCCGGTAGTCGCATCCACACCGGGAGCGTGTTTATATTCCGGATGGCCTGGGGTAATCGAATTAACTTGACGGAATCTTTTTATTTCTGCCAAAGGAATGTCATAGCCTGCAAGATGCAAAGTGGCGTAAAGCATGGCGGATCCGTGTCCAGCCGATAGGATAAACCGATCGCGGTTGAACCAAAGCGGATCTTTCGGGCTTGCAATCAGGTGATATTGATACAATGAATATACAACTGGTGCAGCTCCTAAAACAATGCCGGGATGACCGCTATTGGCCTTGTCGATCATGTCTAGGCCAAGAAATTTGATATTTTGGATGGATTTATTCATATATGCTCCTTTAATAGGTATAGATTAGTTTAACGTTTCTAATTACATAAGCGGAAAAAAATGTACCTGATTGATATCTATATAGATTTGGTTTCCAGATTATCTCATGCAATTAATCTGGAAATTGTCATGAATATTATATCATAAAGCCTTAATCTCCGCCAACATTTCCCGATAAAAGCATAAAAAAAAGGGATGCATCAGCATCCCAGATTTAAATGATTATTCAACGATTGTAACAACTGATCCGGCGCCAACAGTATGGCCGCCTTCACGAATTGAGAACTTCGTTCCTTGTTCAAGGGCGATTGGGTGAATCAATTCAACATTCATTACGGTGTTGTCTCCAGGCATAACCATTTCCACGCCTTTGTCAAGTTCGATAACTCCCGTGATATCAGTTGTACGGAAGTAGAACTGAGGACGGTAGTTGGAGAAGAATGGAGTGTGACGTCCGCCTTCTTCTTTTGTCAAAACGTAAACTTGGGCTGTGAATTTTGTATGCGGAGTAACTGATTTCGGTTTGGCGATGACTTGTCCGCGTTGGACTTCGTCTCTCGAGATGCCTCTTAGTAACAAGCCAACGTTGTCGCCTGCTTGAGCAAAATCAAGTAATTTTCTGAACATTTCCACGCCAGTGACAACAGCTTGTTTAGTCGGACGAATACCGATGATTTCGATTGGTTCGTTGACCTTGATTGTTCCACGGTCAACACGGCCGGTAACAACAGTTCCACGTCCGGTGATTGTGAAGACATCCTCGATTGGCATAAGGAAAGGTTTGTCGGTTGGACGTTCTGGAAGCGGAATGTAGTCATCAACAGCTTGCATTAGATCCAAAACGGATTGTTGTGCGGCTTCGTCGCCTTCAAGAGCTTTCAAAGCAGAACCGACGATAATTGGAGTTTCGTCTCCTGGGAAGTTGTATTCATCAAGCAATTCGCGGATTTCCATTTCCACGAGTTCGATAAGTTCAGGATCGTCGACCATATCAGCTTTGTTAAGGTAGACAACCATTTTGGGAACGCCAACCTGTCCAGCAAGCAAAATGTGCTCTCTGGTTTGAGGCATAGCTCCATCAGCTGCGGATACAACCAAGATTGCTCCGTCCATTTGGGCGGCGCCTGTGATCATGTTCTTTACATAGTCAGCATGTCCTGGGCAGTCGACATGGGCATAGTGGCGGGTTGCGGTTTCATATTCGATATGAGCCGTATT
>Ga0268276_1002717_pt1 | contig 14682 bp, 14 predicted proteins | sample saktaG_4_FD_190145 | JGI IMG/M metagenome (GOLD analysis project Ga0268276, IMG submission 190145) | Saline water microbial communities from Sakinaw Lake, British Columbia, Canada - sak_2010_1_5_45m | ecosystem: Environmental > Aquatic > Non-marine Saline and Alkaline > Saline ...
ATCAATGTGGTTTCGTATCTTTCGCAGAATATGATCTTGTGGGATTTTTTCTTCAAGATTGACGTGATAATGGAATAGCTTTGGTTGAAAATCAGATTGGTGACCCATCATGATAAAAACCTCGTTACTGTAGTGTATAATGGATCTTTTGTATCATAATGTCACAATAATAACAAGATGTTAAATGCAATTATGTTACGCTAATGGCGCTAAATGATACTGATGCGTAACAAATAGTGTCGATGTTATTCTGTGGGTAATGAGGGTTTGGGCAACAGGCCGTCAAGGGCTGACCCCGTATCGTCCGCGTCGACGTTCATTTGATTTCATGGCTTTCAATGGCTGTGACGACTTTCTCTAGCCAGGCAATAAGAGTTTGAATTTCCGTAGTATTGAATTCCCGATTTATCAAAGCTTTGAGTTCTCGGCCTGCTGGTTGAAATAGCCCTGTTGACTGGGCTTCTTTCCAAAGTTGATCTATTTCCGATTCTGTGACTTCCAATTTGCTCAGGAACCCGCCTCTACCCACAAGGGCCGTGTAGACTGATTGTTTGAAAACTGCTTTGGGTGGATATCCGTAACAGATGGCGACATGGACGCCATTTTTGTCTACATTCATCGAAAAACCTTTTGTACCCCAATGAATTGGAAATGATTTTTCTGATGCAAACTTGAGCAGTTGGCCAAAAACTTCTTTGCCGTTTTTATCCAGAGACTCCATGAAAGAATCCTGCGAGACAATTGGTAACGCCCCGGAGGTTATTTGTTTCATTTTTGTTGGTTCTTTCCCGACTACGATGTCGTAGGAGAGTAAATGCTTGCCACCATTCGCTTGGAAATATGAAAATTCAAGACATGTGACTCTCATTCCTTTTCTGCGAAGGAAAGATGCTGTTTGCCGGATTTCTCCCGTAATTCTCTGCCCAACAAGGACAATGCGTTGTTCCTTATTGAATGAAACGGCTTCATCTGGTGAGAGTTCAAAATAATTTCTGTGATAACTGGCAAGGTTTAATGCTTCATCACTTACATACCGCTGGAGAATTTCTTCGAGCTGATCAGTGTCAAGTTCTTCAACAAACGAAGCATATTCCAACGCCTGGGCCAAAGTATCACGTGGTGTCCTGTCGCGTTTCAGTTCGATAACCACTGAATTTCCTTCTCTGTCAATTCCAAGAAGGTCGATTATGCTGCCAAGATTTGTTGTGACTTGGCGACCGACAATGAGAAGTTTGCCGTCTTCAAGAATGTCATCGGAGTTACTTTCGAGCCAGTTCTCCAATACCGCCTCTTCGTGATTGGCATGGAAATGGGTCTGAGAAAACTCCTCAAATTTTCCGTCGTCTTTGATGCTGAATATTCTCATTGGTATATGTCTTTATCGCCGAACCATTGATTGACAGGCAAATTTGCCTTGATATAATGATATTGATCATATTTTCGGGCATATTTGCCTTGCCCTATTATCTTCAATTTTGTTAATATTCTTAACAGGTAAGAATGCCACATGTCAATGTCAAAAATACCACTAAAAACAGAAAACTACTTAAGGTTGTACAGGATTTCTTAAGCGGCTATCGAAAACCAGGACCGGCGAAAAATGATACTACATTAACGATAAGCAGGGAGAAATGGTATGTCATATAAAATTAAGAAGGCTGCCGTTTTGGGGGCTGGGATCATGGGTACCGCGATTGCCGCTCACCTGGCAAATGCTGGGATTCAGAGTATATTGCTCAATAACATACCTTCTCAACTGACCGATGACGACAGGAAAAATGGCTTGACCGAGGAGAGTCCGGAGTGGCGAAACCGCTCGGCGGCAGATAGCCTGGCAAGGGCATTGAAATCCAAACCTCCCGGTTTTTATTCCGGCAAGACTGCTTCACTGATTGAGATCGGAAATCTGCAGGACGATCTCAACCGGCTGTCCGATGTGGACTGGATCATTGAAGCGGTTGTTGAAGATCTGAAAATAAAAAAGTACCTCCTTGCAAAAATCGAAAAGGTCGTAAAACCGGAGTGCATCGTTTCAACGAATACATCGGGTCTGCCTATCAAAGACATCTCGGCTGACTTCGGCACAGGATTGAAAGAACACTTTCTGGGAGTTCATTTCTTTAATCCTCCCCGTTATATGAAACTCGTAGAAGTCATCCCCGGTGAGGAAACGAAAAGAGGGGTAGTGGATTATATAACGACATTCTGTGAGGAAGCCCTCGGAAAGAGTGTGGTCATCTGTAAGGATGTGAACAGTTTTATTGCCAACCGCATCGGCACATTCGATCTATCGAATGCGGCAAAGATTATGCTTGATAAGGGTCTCACGATAGAGGAACTGGATGCCATCATCGGCAAGGAAGCGGGCAGGCCGGGTTCGTCAATATTTGGGACACTGGATCTGATCGGCCTGGATACGAAGCAAAAGATTGTGAACAATTTCTATGAGTCGGCATCGGACGATGAAATGAGAGATATCTTTGTACCTCATGACTTTATGAACAGTATGGTGGAAAAGAAATGGCTGGGAAACAAGACCGGGCAGGGTTTCTATAAAAAAACGAGGGATGAAGAGGGAAAGAGTGTCAAACTGGTCCTTGATTACAATAATATGGAATACATTCCCCTTAAAAAAATGGCCTTTACCTCGATTTCAGAAGCAAAGAAGATGAAAGGGGGGCCTGAGGCAAAGCTGAAGGCGCTGTTTAACGGGCCAGACATCGCCGCCGATGTTGTCCGTGAGTACCTCTGCAGGAATTTCATCTATGCGGCCAATCGTATCCCCGAAATCTGTGACACTATTGTGGAGATAGATAACACCATGAGATGGGGCTACAATCACGAACTGGGACCTTTTGAGCAGTGTGATGCCATCGGTCTAAGGAAATCCTCAGAGGTAATGGACAATCTGAAACTGGATGTTCCCAGGAAAATCACGGAGATGTTGGAAGCCGGCTTTGAATCTTTTTATCTCAAAAAGGAGGATGGCAGGTATTACTACGATTTCAAAACGAAGGGTTATGTTAAACTTAAAGTTAATCCAAAGATAATCCTCCTAACCACCCTAAAAGAAAGGGGAAAGGTTGTCAGGGAAAATCCCTCCGCGAGCCTTGTGGATATAGGAGATGGTGTCGCCTGCCTCGAATTTCATACCAAGATGAACACGATAGACGACAGTGTAATACAGATGATATTTGACAGTTGCGACATTGTCGAGAGGGACTTTCTCGGAATGGTTGTTGCCAACCATGGCGCTAATTTCTCGGTAGGTGTCAACCTCTTTATGGTTCTCGATGTAATCGGCAGGGGGGAATGGGAAACTATTGACCGAATGATAAAGGCTTTCCAGGATGCCAACATGAGAATGAAATTCCTCGAAAAGCCGGTAGTAACCGCTCCGGCGGGGATGGCGCTGGGCGGCGGTTGCGAAATGTCGATGCACGGGGCACGATGTCAGCCCTGCGGGGAAACTCGCATAGGACTGGTGGAAGTGATGGCCGGTGTTATCCCTGCGGGAGGCGGAACGAAAGAACTGATGGTGCGCTGTACCGAAGGAATACCGGCCGGTGTCAGTGAAGCGGCATCAACCCTTCCGGCTGCCTATAATAAGGTTTTTGAAAATATAAGTATGGCCAAAATATCCACCAGCGCCGCGGAGGCGATGGAACTGGGTTACATCAGAGAAACGGATGCCGTCAGCATCAACCGGGGCTACCAGATCCGGGATGCCAAAGAGGTTGTTCTCGGATTGTCAAAATTCTATAAGAAACCGGACCCCGCTATGATTTTCGTTATGGGAGAACAGTTCAGTAGTGCCATCAGGGCTGCTCTGGATAATATGAGGCAGGAAAATCTCATTTCTGACCACGATCTCCATGTTGCGATGAAGCTTGCCGGGGTTATTGCGGGCGGTGATTCTAAAGTCGGAACGCCGGTTACAGAACAGAAAATACTCGACCTGGAGAGGGAAGCCTTTATGAGTCTCTGTGGAGAATCCAAGACTCAGGACAGGATCAAACACGTGCTGAAGACCGGAAAGCCGTTACGTAATTAAAAATGGAAAGCGGTCACACTCTGCAATAAAATATTGTGAAAAACCGGTCTTTCTACTATAGTACCGTGTCAATCAAGAAATGTCATTTCGACCGCAGGGAGCTATAGTACCCTTTAGGGTGAAATCTAAGATTTCCCCCCTGACGGGGACTATAGTCAGTTGTGAAGACTCCTTCGAAATGACAGAGTATCGTTGACATAGCACTAAAGGGTTTTAATTATGATAGAATTTTTTAAAATGAGCGGAAGCGGAAATGACTTTATACTGATCGACAATCGAGACAATTCTCTTTCCGTAGGAAACGTAAACGAGTTTGTGAAAAAGGTATGTGAAAGGAAGACCTCGGTGGGGGCGGACGGATTGATCATTATAGAAAACTCCGACAAGGTCGATTTTCGCTGGCGCTTTTTTAATGCCGATGGAAGCGAAGTCGAAATGTGCGGGAACGGAGGAAGATGTGCTGCCCGTTTTGCCAATATTTTAGGCATTGCGAAAGAAACCCTCTCTTTCGAAACCGGTGCGGGAATCATCGACGCCGAAGTGAAAGGAAACATGGTCAAGTTGAGATTGACCGAACCGTATGATTTGAAGACCGACTATGATCTTAACATCGAGGATAGTCCATATATAGTAAACAGCATAAATACGGGTGTTCCGCATGTGGTGCATTTCGTTGACGACCTTGATGTATGCGATGTCAGGGGCCACGGCCCGCTGATCCGCTATCACGAAGCATATCAGCCTGAAGGGACAAACGTCAATTTTGTACGTGTCATAGATAGAAATACTATCAGGATAAGAACCTATGAAAGGGGCGTTGAAGATGAAACCCTGGCCTGCGGTACCGGTGCCGTGGCATCCGCGCTGATATCTTCCTGGAAGGGCCGGATCGAGTCTCCTGTCGATGTTCAGGTAAGAAGCGGAGAAACTTTAACGATATATTTTGAAAAGACAGACAACGGATTTGAAAAGGTTTATCTGGAGGGAGGAACCAGTGTCGTGTATCAGGGTCAACTCTGGGAAGAGGCGTGGAAATAGTGAAGATTGAAGAGTGGAAAATGAAACCTGATGAGAATGAGGAGGAGCGCATTGCAGATAGCTGAAAGACTGTCCGGAATTCCACCATATCTTTTTATGGAATTGAGGAAAAAGATAGCAAAAGCAAAGGCCGATGGTGTGGATGTAATAAGCCTCGCTATCGGTGATCCTGTAGAGCCAACGCCTGACGGCGTCATTGATGAACTCTGCCGAAGGGCAAAAGACCCGGAAAATCACCGTTACCCGACAGACGAGGAGAAGGGGATGATCTCCTTCAGGAAGGAGATTGCCGGCTGGTATCAGAAAAGGTACGGCGTTTCATTAAATCCCGATGATGAAATTTTAGGCCTTATCGGTTCCAAGGAAGGCTGCCATCATTTTGTTCTTGCAAGGGTAAATCCCGGAGATATTGTCCTGATGACGGATCCCGGCTATCCCGCTTACAGGTCAAGCATTTTGATGGGAGGAGGGGAACCCTACCTTATGCCCATTCTGGAGGAAAACGACTATCTGCCGGTCCTTGAAAATATCCCCGCTGACATTGTTAAAAGGGCAAGCGGGATGTTTTTGAATTACCCTAACAACCCTACCGGTGCTTGCGCCACGAAGGATTTCTTTGACCGCTTAGTGGAATTTGCAGGAAAGAATGATATCGCAGTATGTCATGACAATCCATACAGCGAAATAACATTTGACGGACAGGAGAGGTTGAGCTTCCTGTCAGCCGCGGGAGCAAAGGACGTGGGGGTTGAACTGTCCTCGCTGTCCAAGCCTTACAATATGACCGGGTGGAGGATCGGAATGGCAATGGGAAATCCGGACCTCATAGCAGCAATAAGCAAAGTTAAGGAGAACACCGATTCCGGCGTTTTCAATCCGATTCAGTATGCCGGCATCTATGCCCTTAAGAATGAAACAGAAAATATTGAGAACATGATTGCTATCTATGCCCGGAGGCGGGAGCTGGTCCTGAAGACTTTAGGCCGGATCGGGATTTCCTTTAAACCGCCTATGGGTACGTTCTACCTCTGGGTTCCGACACCAAGAGGACTGAGTTCGCTGGAATTTACCAACCAGCTGTTTGAGAAGACTGGTGTCGTTGTTGCGGCTGGTACTGCATACGGAAAATACGGTGAAGGATACATCAGGATATCACTTACGGTAACCGACGAAAGATTAAAAGAAGCAATGGATCGAATTGAAAGAGAATTTTCGCGGAGATAAACTTCCCTACTGATATATACTCGATCTACCTATAAAAACTATGTTTCTTCGCCGGCACCTCGTAGTGTGTAAATCACTTCGGAATACTCTTACGCCAAAAGGAACAGTACAACGTAATTTTTTAGTATTTATAATAACTTTCCCATCCCCATGGTAATACTTTTTCAACGTTTCAAGAAGCTGGTACGCAGATGTTCCATCAAAATCACCTCTCAAATCCAGGTACAAATCATTATTCCTTTGAGAAATACGTATTCTGAAATTTTTGGCCATGATCAGGATCCCCTCCCAACTATTCTTATACCTTCGGAGTTCTCAACTATGTCCACCAGCGCCCGGGTTATGCCGGTCAAACCCGAGCTTGAAAGCATCTGATAAGGTCTTTGCAATCTTTTACAAACCTTCTTAACACTCAGGCAAGCTTTATGACTGTTAACATCAACCGGACACAGCACTACATCAGAACGCCTGACTTTCTCTGCTAAAACACCTTCACCGCCACGCATATAGCCATCGTGATAATCAAACATCCCTCCCCTCTCTTCAACCAAATCACGATAGAGAGATTTCAATTTTGTTATCCCACCGACAATCAGGATTCTTCTCGCGCAAAGATCAAAAGCAGGACAATTTTCGTCGCATGGCTGAAGCACACTGAAAAATTGCTTGACGGAATTACCAAGTTCACTTTTCAGGTTATTGTTGGTCTCTTCCAAATTTGATAAACTTGAAAGCATCTTTTTCTTTTCGTTTTTTAGAGACTTGACCAATCTTGTATATTTTTTTAATTCAACTTCATCTTTGTTTAGCCGGTTTTTTAAGGCAGCATTTTCAGCCTGAAGTTCATCAATTAGTCTGCTAGGACGGATTGATGATAGCTCTTCTGCTAATTTTCTGTTCTCAACAATTATGTCATTATATTTTACCTCCATTTCAGCAAAATTCCCCTCAAAAGCAGCTATTTTCTTTTTCATCTGTCTTCTTGTCTCTTTTTCCTGTTTTAACGTCCTGTTTAACCTTTCATTTTCCTTTCTAATCCTGACAATCTCCTGCAAAGAATTCCCTGATTCACCCCCATTAACATGAGATAGCATATGTATATCCCCAAAAAGTCTATTTAGTGTCTTAGCAGCATAGTCTCTGCAACTTAAAGCCACCCAGTAAAGTCCGTCAACTTCTCCAACTTTAAACTTCTCATCCCAGATTGATAAGAATTTAGCTTCATCACAATCTGACAGTTCCAGTATTTCCTTACGATATTTCCGGTTTAAGAGATCGTTGACACGACGGGAAATGCGATTCTCCTCCTTCGCTTTTGAAAGCATAATACTATGTATATCGAATGGACGAAGATGCTTATATAAAATCTTTTCTTTCGCCAATATCTTCTTCTGCTCAGACATAGTCAAACAGGTACCTGCTATTGAACAGTGGTATACTTGATCGATTTCCCAAAGAGGTTTTCTTTTTTTTGAGACCTTGCGGGAGTTTTCTTCATGGTGTCCAATCTCTTTTAAAAGCACTTTCATTAAAACTAACCTCCTTTTTTATTTAACCTACCGACCATTGGTGGTTTCGTAAAAAGTCCAATATGCTCCTCTTTTTTGTATAATCCAGGATTATTCAATCTTTTCCAACATCATCCCTACTTCCGCCCGAAGAGATTGTTTTAAATTTTAATAATATTTGATTTATCTAACTTTAAGATGAAATTTTTTTGCTCATTCATCATTCATTATGTACAACTCCCCTGAAAATCCACATATACTGCTTCGACTGCTTATCCTCTCGCATACTGGTAAATCACCTGAGCGAGGAAAACGTATTTCACCAACCCTTAATTTGCCTTGATTGACGAGGATATTTAACGCCTCTTTCAGTGAATCTTTATCGGTTTTAAGCTTCAGCAGTAATTCAAATATGTTGTATGTCTCCTTTTCCCTGAATGCTTCCAAAACTTTTTCTGACATTTTCCTTCCTTTATTTTATTGCCTGATTCATCCCACTCTGCCCCTTTAGAGGGCTTATGGGAACAGATTTCAAACCTGCTCCCATAGCCACGGTGAGAAGGTAAAGAATCAATAAATTAAGAACCGATATGGTTCTTTACCGGTAACAAACAAGAAAGGAGCAAGCAATAGAAGATCTGTCTTTTTTCATAATAGTAAATTTGAGTTTCACAGTCTCTTTTGCCTATCTCCCCTTGCTGCTTATCAGGTATCACATGTTAATCCATAAATCAGAACGCCATCGCCACTCTGGCAAAGACCTCATCTACAGTATCATCAACGGCACTGCCCGCTGCTTTTTCGCAGTTGCTTCTGCGATATTCAAGCATGAGAGTAGTTGTAAAATCATCTTTTTCAAAAAGCGTATAGTTGACACCTAAAATGTATCTACTTTCCAGATGCCCATCCTGATCGCCACTTATGTCATCATCATAACCCTCATACCTGACCGCTATTTCCAATGGATCTATGACCTGACAGGCAATTGCAGCAAACCAGGCAGATTCCTTATTCTCAATGCCATCAGCACCCTTCTCCCTCTTGAGAGCAGTAATATATTCGGCATCAAAGGTAAATCTATTATACTGGTATCTAATTGTTCCACCAGTAGTATCGTTACGTTCATTATCACCGGGCTCGGAATCAAAATAAGCAGAAAAACTTAAATCACCGATGTTAAGATCTTTCATGGGCGAGATCGTTACATTAGCAATATAAGATTCTACGTCGTCTGTCTGATCCGCATAATAATCCGGATCTGTATCATCCGTTCTTATTGCGCCTCCAAAGCCATACCCGGCCTCTTCCAAATGCGACATAAGCACCTCACCCTTATATACCGTAGCGGATATATCAAGCCCCAGAAAATCGGGTGTGAATCCGACTGTCGCACCTGACTTTACAACCTCATAGCAATCCTTTGTAATAGGATCACTGATTGTATGGCTTTCAAATATGCCAAAGGGTTGACCTCTGTGTCCGCCCACGAAATAGATTGGAAAACTTTCTTTCTGTATGGTAATCGTCGCCTCATCCCAGAAAACACGATCATTATTATCAAGGTTTTCCCCTTTAAGAAGGAGATTACCGGTCACCCACTCGTGAAATTTTACTTCAGCTCCCAGCTCTACAGTTCCTATATCGAGATCAGAAGTGGAATCGCTATTTACAATCGCATTATCTCTCGGATCTGTATAAGAATAATCCAGTTCAATAGCTCCACTGAATGTTATGTTCTCACTCAGTTTACCCAGTATTTCCTTCGACTCCTTTTCCTGTTTTTCAACTTTCCCCTCCAATTGTTCAATACGTTCATACAGATCTTCAACATCTCCGGCAAAAACCGGAAAAGAACCAAGAAACACCAATCCAAAAATGAATATAACCATCATAATTAATAGTCTTTTCATGTTGTTCTACTCCTCCTTAATATTGTTTTTCTTTGACATTTTTCAAAAACCCTTTTAGAATAAATAAAAGGCCCAAGAAGACATAGAACCCTCCTTCAGGAGGAATTGTCTTTGAAGGCTTGTGAGAGGTCTGCAAGGGGGTAGGCCGCCAAACCTTTTTCCCCTTGCTGACCTTTCCGGTTACTTCATATCAAGCGCCTGAACCCAGATGACCGCATCCTGGGAGAGTTCCTTTCCGTTGTGCTTGAGATCTCCACCCGCGCCAAGGGCGGCAAAACCCCACCAGCCCGCCTTCGGGATACCAAAAACAAAAACACCATTTACATCTGCCTTGATTGTTTGTGTAATCATGGCATCGTGAGGCGCCTCAGCCTTTGCCTCTTTTACAAAAGCATTGCCCTTGACATCATGATTCAGGTATTCAACCTCAATCTCGGCATCCGGGACCGGTTTACCGCCACAGGTAACGACTCCACGAAAAACATTGCCGACCCACAGGGCATACGGTTTGTCGAGAGGAACAATCTCCACGGGCAGAGGATCGCCGACCGAGACGTCCCAGTCTGTCGGGGCGCCAGCCACATTGAATATGACCTTGGTGCAGTGCTGGATATAAACATCCTCCGATCCTTCATAATAGGGCGCGGGAACAAAGTAGAATGTGTAATCTCCCATTCCCCTGAGCTTTACGTCAGCCTCGTAAGCCTTTCCCTTATTGGTAAGACTGGCGAAGGTGATCGGCTTCAGGGTATTAAGAAGATTTTTTTTCTTCCCCTTGTGCAACATGCCGAAGGCGATCGGGGAATGAATCTTACCGTTCTCATCTTTTCCGATATCCATGGTGTGCCCCGCCTCAAATGGATGTGTGAACACCAGTTTGAGGGTCATTTTTTTCGATGCCGGTACGCTGTCGGGACTGTAAATCATCTGGAAATGTGCCCCTGTTGGAGCACTCAGCGCGAATACCAGTATCAGGGATAGTCCTAATACAAATTTTTTCATATTTTTCTCCTTATCATTGAATCTCATTCGGTAATGTTTTCGCCATCGACCTCGACAACATGGCCGGGTCCTGCGTCAAATATAACTTTGTAAGTCACACCGGGTTTTTTAAAGGTAAATGAACTGTTTTCATCCATCTTCCCCTTTTGAAGTGCCGTACCGCTCTTGTTTTGAACCGTTATGTCGACTCCGGCGGCCGACGACCCATCCGAGAAACCACCCTCGCATGTGATCGTCCCGTCACCGTTGTCATAACAGGAACATAGCGGTGTATGTGCAAGCGCATAGGTACTCAGGAAGAACATCACCATTAATACACCAACTGAACGAACTATAATTTTTTTCACAATTTATCACCTCCTTTCTATAAAAATTTCGTAACCGTTCACAGATTCATGGTTGGAGGTAAACCTACAATTTTTGAACCCCCGATCCCATTTCAACCATATTCTTCTGATATATCTCTATTTTTGATAAACCCCATGAGTATAGTAAGAGTCAAAGCAAACACATAAAAAGCAATCATCGCCTGTATCCCGCTGAGACCGAGTAGGTTTCCGCCGGTAAAGACGAGGACAGCAAATATGGAACCTAAAACTATGGGATAGAATATCGCAAAGAGCATCCACTTTGTGCTTCCGGTTTCAAGCCTGACCGATAACATTGCCGGGATGCACGGCGGATACATCGTCATAAAGAGAATGATCGCTAAGGCATGAAGAGGCGTCCACCCTTTCTCCTTTTCTTTCATTCTGGCACCAAGGGCTTCTTCCGCTTCACCCGGAGGAGTCTTGTAAATGCTTCCCATGGTTGCCACAATGTTTTCCTTGGCCGCAAAAGCGCTGACCAGACCTATATTGGTGCGCCAGTTGAATCCCGCATATTTCGTCACCGGCTCCATCCAGACTCCCAGCCGCCCCATAACACTTCCTGTAATGGTCTCTTCATCGATTTCCCTCCTAATCTTATTTCTCTCGCTGCTCAGCTTCTTATATGCCTTGTTGACCTTTCCGGCAGCATTATCATTTACTTTTTTACCACCTACTGTGTATTTGCCTCTTTTTACGATCTTAAAGAATTCACCGTTTTTCTCTCTGAATCTTTCATCAACAGCCGCTTTTGCCTCCTTACTGCCGGCTCCCATTTTCGCCTTTTTATAATCGTCCCAGTAGTTTGCAAAAATAGTCAAATTCTGTCCTTCAAGCAGTTTGGCATAGGGATTGGCGCTTCCTATCTTATTAAAAAACACCTCGATCTTATGGTTTGCCTGATCCTGATAATAAGTTTTTCTATCCCCACTTACACCGGGCACACTCAAGAGCAGATAAACGACAAGCGCAAATACCACAACGATCGTCATAATCTTCTTGACAAAAAGCCAGAGTCGCTCCACACAGCGGCGCAACACACCGCCTATCGTCGGGATATGATACGGGGGCATCTCCAGAACAAATGGGGCGGTTTCCGTTTTCCTGAGCAACGTCAGACTGAGGATCTTAGCTACGGAAAGGGCAATGATAATAGTGATTGTAGCTATAAAAAACATCATAGGGCCTTTGTATGCGGCAAAGAACATGCCGACAAGGAGTATATACAGGGGCGTCTTGGCCAGACAGTTCATGAGGGGACAGATCAGTATGGTTGCCAGTTTTGCCTTTTCATCCTTGATACCCCGACACGCGAGGACACCAGGGATAACACACCCGCCCACAAAGACACCACTCAATATCAGCGGCAGAGCAGACTGACCGTGCAGACCGAAATATCGAAAAACGCGATCCAGGATAAATGCGACACGTGCCATATAACCCGTATCTTCCATAATGGCTATGAGAGCAAACAGGATAACGAATATGGGAAGGTAATTCAACACCGCAAAGATGCCGTCAATAACTCCTATGAACACCGACCGAAGAAGGGGATCAAAGATAAATCCCGGCGACGGGAGTATGGACGCAATTAAATCCTTTAATGCAGCAAGAACGGGCCATGTATAAGTGGTCGCCTTATAACCCTGGACTATGGCCAGTTCGTAAAAAAGATAGATAACTGCAAGAAGAATTACCGGCCCAAGAAACCTGTTGCAAACGATTCGATCAATCCTGTCTGTTACGGTCCTGGTTATTGTTTTTTCTCTTCTAATGGCGCGTTCCGCGATCTCCTCAGCGGCCTGATAACGCTTCTGTGCGATAACCTTCTCAGGCGCAATCTTCTGCCGTAAAAGGAATTCTTCTCTTGCCAGTTCGACACTTTCCAGAATGTCTTTTTCCGCTTCCATCTTTACTCTCCTCTCTTGAGGGATTCGACAAGTCTATGCGCTTCACTATCGCCCTCCATAAGTTTCACCGACAACCACCGCGCCGGATACCTGAGGGAAAGTTCTGGATCATCTGAAAGCCTCTTCTCGAAAGAGCTCAGGATTGGTTCCAATTTCTCTCCATAATCGACCCGAAAGGAACCCTTTTCACGCGACATGCCGAGACAAGCGCCACAGCCCTTACAAGCTTCTCCATAATCCGTTTGAAAATGATCGCTCTTATAAGTATTCAGAATAGCCTCCTTGAGTTCCTTTTTCCCCCTGCCCTTGCTTCCCACAGTGGGAACTACAGGCACACCGAGCAGTTCACTTAATTTATTTTTATCGATTTCAAAACCACGGTTCTCCGCCACATCCATCATATTCAATGCAATCACCAGGGGAATGCCCATTTCTGCAAGTTGGAAGGTCAAATAGAGATTACGTTCGAGGTTTGATGCATCCACTATATCGAGTATAATTATAGGTTTTTCATGTAGAAGAAAATCCCTGGCGATCCTCTCCTCCGGACTGTATGAAGTAAGACTGTAAGTTCCCGGCAGATCAACAAGCGTCACAGTATCCTCTTTGTAACCGTATCTTCCGGTTCTCTTTTCGACGGTGATACCGGGATAGTTTGCCACATGCTGCCGTGCACCGGTCAGCATGTTGAAAATGGTAGACTTGCCGGAATTTGGCTGACCGGCCACCGCCACAATTACTTCGCTTGATCGATTTTTCATAATTGTTCCACCTCCACACCCTTGGCCTCATTGTGACGTATGCTGACGTGATATCCCCTCAGCAGAAGGTTAACAGGATCAACCAGGGGTGCATTGCGGACAATTTTTACCTTTGTTCCCGGCGTAAAACCCATGTCCATCAAACGCTGCCCTGTAGCACCGCCCAAGTTCACCTCCACAATACGACACTCGCAGCCAAGCTTAATGTCATTCAAAGTCATAATCATCCTCCCTCAGAAAAGCATTTAGCTATCAGCCGACGGCTTTCAGTAAAAACAACCGGCCATTGAACACTCACGTAATATCTCTTTGACAGTATTAGGATAATCGTATAATGTTAGATATCTCTAACATACCAGCCAAAAAAATTTTTACTCCATTTCAGATCCTTTTTCCACACATTCTTCACAACAACCTTTTATTCCCATCAAAATATCCCATTTTCCGAAACCATAATTTTCTGTGCCATTCCCGCTCCAATAGCCAGGCGCGCTTCTCCAACAGCGACAATAAAAGGTCCGGGGGCACCCCTCCTCATAACCTCTATCTCTGCACCCGGTCTCAGGCCCATACTTATCAAACGCTCCTGCATCCCCCTTCCACCGGCAAGGGAAACAATTTTCACTTTTTTACCGGACAATACCATGGTTAAGGGTATTATATTAGTTTTCATGTTAAATCACCAGCATTCCCTTTTTTCTCCAACTCTTCTATTCTTGCACTATACTGTTTTGCAAAATTCTTCATCTGCTCCAGGCACTTATCATCAACACGACCATGTTGTTGATAATCATCGAAACGCTGCAACCACTCAGAACCACCCCTCGGACAATTCTCAACGAATTCCATAAACTTCACAACCCTTTCTAACGTGACAGGACTGACAGCGTGCTCCATTCTACAGGCA
>Ga0268276_1002718_pt1 | contig 14666 bp, 28 predicted proteins | sample saktaG_4_FD_190145 | JGI IMG/M metagenome (GOLD analysis project Ga0268276, IMG submission 190145) | Saline water microbial communities from Sakinaw Lake, British Columbia, Canada - sak_2010_1_5_45m | ecosystem: Environmental > Aquatic > Non-marine Saline and Alkaline > Saline ...
GCCATACGTGAAGGCGGGCACACCGTAGGCGCCGGGGTTGTCACCGAGATAATCGAGTAAAATGATGGCACAACAACAGAAGATAAGAATAAAATTGATGGCCTATGACCACAGGCTATTGGACCTGTCTGCAGAGGAGATAGTCGAGACCGCTAAGCGCACCGGCGCTATGGTCGCAGGACCGATCCCGCTTCCCACGAGGCGCGAAATATTTACGGTTCTACGGTCTCCGCATGTCGATAAGAAGTCCAGAGATCAGTTCCAGATCAAGACCCATAAGAGGATACTTGATATCGTGAACCCGACCTCGAAGACTATCGACGCGCTGAAAAAACTTGATCTGCCTGCGGGCGTATACGTAGAGATTAAATGATCCTTTGACAGTTTCAGGATCATTCCTGAGCTGTCGAATGAAAGGTGGCTCAGAAAGTAAAATGGTAGGAATACTAGGCAAGAAGATAGGAATGACCCATCTCTTTGACGAGAACGGCAGGGTGGTGCCCGTTACCATGATCGAGGCCGGACCGTGTTACATCGTTCAGGTCAAGACCAAAGAGACGGACGGCTACAACGCGATACAGGTAGGCTTCGACGAGAAACAGGCAAGGCTTGTAAAAAAAGTGGACGCCGCGCGTTTCAAGAAGGCCGGCGTGAACGCGCTTAGGCTCGTAAGAGAGCTGAAGGTAGGCGACATCTCTAATTACAAGGTTGGACAAAAAATAGAAGCGGATCTTTTTGCGAAAGGCGATTTCGTCGATGCGGTAGGTACCTCGATAGGCAAAGGATTTCAGGGCGGCATGAAGAGGTGGGGCTGGAAGGGCGGCCCCGGAGGCCACGGCTCGATGTTCAAGCGCGCGATCGGTTCGATACAGTCAGGGGCGCGTCTTGGCAGGGTGACCAAAGGGCATCATATGCCAGGCCATATGGGTAACGCAAGGATAACCACACAGAACCTGGAAGTCATGAAAGTCGACAAGGAGAATAATCTTATTGTCGTCAAGGGCGCTGTGCCGGGACATAAGAACGGTTATGTAATGCTGAAAGAAGCGAGGAAGATGCCGAAGGGTTACATTAAACATAAAGTGGTTGTGCAGAAGCTCAAGAAGGGCGCTAAAGGACCGGCTCAGGCAGCTAAAGCGGCGCCCAAAAAATAGCCCTTCGACAAAAGCTCAGGGCTTTATCCTGAGCTTGCCGAAGGATAGAAATCGGAACAAGAGAATGACTACGAAGAAGAATAAGAAGGCAGTAGTAGCGAAGACGGTACCGAAGAAGGTAGAGAAGAAGTTCACAGGCGCTCTGCCCATGTATAATTCCAAGGGTAAGGTTGTGGGAAAGTTCGAACTCGACAAGGAGCTCTTCACAGGCGTTGTCAATAAGGGAGTAATATATCAGTTCCTTATGATGTATAACGCCAACCAGCGTCGCGGTACGGCTTCCACTAAGACCAGAGCCAATGTTTCGGGCGGAGGTAAGAAGCCGTATAAACAGAAGGGTACAGGAAGAGCCCGCGCAGGCTCCACCCGCTCACCGCTATGGAGGCACGGCGGAATAGTATTCGGACCGCACCCGAGAGACTTCCATTACGATATACCGAAGAAGGTTAAGAAGCTGGCCATGATATCGAGCCTGAATTCAAAGATCGTAGACGATAAGTGGATAGGGATAGATTCAATCGACCTGACCGAATTAAAGACCAAGCATTTTCAGGCGATAGTCGACGCGCTGAAGCTGGAGGGCAAGAGCCTCTTCGTGATCGAGGCGGTTGACGATAAGATAAAGAGGGTTTCCAGGAACATAGAGAACGTAACTATTAAAAATTATAGAGACTTCAACACAAAGGATGTAATGGTCTCGGACACCGTTATAATGTCGAAGGCCGCCCTGGAGAAGATGCCCGAAAGGCTGAAGGATTAACGAGGAAGCAATATGAAGAACGCACATGACATAGTAAAAGGATTGCTGAGGACCGAGAAGGGCGCAGACATGATGCCGTTTGCCAAGTACCTCTTCTGGGTAGACACCAAGGCCAATAAGGTCGAGATACGCAATGCGGTAGAGAATATATACAAGGTTAAAGTCGACAAGGTAAACACGATCAATGTCAAAGGTAAGCCCAAGAGGGTCCGTTACGCCGTGGGTATGACTTCCGGATGGAAGAAGGCGGTAGTTACCTTAAAAGAAGGAAATAAAATAGACGTAGTCTAGTTAGTTGACGGTTCATAGTTAAAGGAAGAAAAATTAGATGGGAATAAAAAAATATAAACCAACGACACCCGGATCAAGATGGAAGTCGCTTTCGGATTTCAGCGAGATCACGAAGAGCACTCCCGAGAAGAGCCTTTTGATGCCATTAAAGAAATCGGGCGGCAGAAATTCCAATGGCAGGATAACCTCCAGACACAGAGGCGGCGGGCACAAGAGGATGCTCAGGATCATAGATTTCAAGCGCGATAAGCTCGATATACCGGCAAAGGTAGCCGCGATAGAGTATGATCCAAATAGATCCGCGAGATTGGCACTCTTACAGTATAATGACGGCGAGAAGAGATATATAGTAGCTCCTGTAGGATTGAACGTTAACGATGAAGTCGTGTCGGGCAGGACGGCTGAGATAAAGGTGGGTAATGCCGCGCCGCTCGATACCATTCCTGCCGGTATTCCCATACACAACGTGGAGTTTAAAAAAGGTTCCGGAGCGAGGATCGCGCGCTCAGCCGGCAATTCATGCCTGATAATGGCTAAAGAGGGCGACTACGCGCATGTAAAGCTGCCGTCCGGCGAAATAAGATTGATAGGGATAGATTGCTACGCCACTATCGGACAGGTTGGGAATATTGATCACGAGTCGATATCGATAGGCAAGGCAGGGCGTTCGAGATGGATGGGCAAGCGCCCGTATTCGAGAGGAATCGTCAAGAACCCGGTTGACCATCCGATGGGCGGCGGCGAAGGCAAGGCGTCGGGTGGACAGCCAAGAAGCCCATGGGGCCAGTATGCCAAGGGGCTGAAGACGCGGCATCATAAGAAACATTCGAGCAAATATATAGTTAAACGCAGAAAATAGCAGATCCTTCGGCTGCTCCGGTTTGTCGCAGCCTCAGGATCAAATTTACTTCGTAAATTTGAGGAGAAGGCAATGTCAAGATCCACCAAAAAGGGCCCTTTTGTAGATGAGAAGCTTCTTATGAAGGTGCAGAAGTCTACGATGGCGGGAGATAAGAAACCTATAAAGACCTGGGCGAGAAGATCGATTATAACGCCGGACTTTGTAGGCGTAACGTTGTCGGTACACAACGGCAGGAAATTCATCCCGGTCTATGTGACGGAGAATATGGTAGGGCATAAGGTCGGCGAATTCTCACCCACCAGGACCTTCAAAAGGCACGGAGCCGCAACTGAAGTATCAAGGGAGCTAACGTAAAAATTATGGTATCGAAAGCAATATTAAGATATACGAGGTTATCCCCGAGGAAGTTCAGGCTGATAATACCCCTGGTTAAAGGAAAGCCGGCCGAGGAGGCTATAGCCATACTTGGGGCGGTCAAGAAGAAAGCGTCGGGCTACGGCATAGACCTATTAAAGTCAGCCATAGCCAACGCGAAGGTTAAAGAGCGCGGCATAGATACCTCTACATTGTACATATCGAAGATGGTAGCGGATCCCGGCCCGATGCTTAAGAGGTTCAGGGCCGCGTCAATGGGCAGGGCGAGCATGATACACAAGCACACAAGCCATTTGACGGTAGAGCTCGACGTGATCAAAGCGGCAGCTCCTGTATCATCCGAAAATAAAGCCAAGGAATTACCGAAAATTAAAAAAACAGAGGCTCATGCTTCCGCGAAGAAGGAAGTTAAGAAGCCTAAGACGCACAAAAAATAACCCTTCGGCAAAAGCTCAGGGTGTATTCTGAGCCTGTAGAAGAATAAGAGGATATAATGGGTCAAAAAGTACACCCTTACGGATTCAGAGTCGGATACATATATGATTGGAAGTCCAGATGGTATGCCAACAGGTACGATTTTCCAAAACTGCTGCTTGAAGATATAAAGATCAAGAAGCATATAAAGAAAGCCCTCGCCTCAGCGGCAGTGTCGAAGATAGAGATCGAGAGGGCGAGTGAGAAGATACGGGTGCTGATATTTACCGCAAGGCCGGGTATCATAATAGGCCGCCGTGGCGCCGAGATCGAAAAGCTCAAAGAGGAAGTCCAGGCGATAGCGGGAAGAGATGTTATCATAGATATAAAAGAGATAAAGAACCCCAACATGGATGCGCAGCTTGTGGCTGAGAATATAGCGATGCAGCTTGAGAAGCGCATTCCTCACCGCAGAGCGATGAAGAAGGCGATACAAAATGCGCTTGACTCCGGAGCTAAGGGGGCCAAGATCATTTGCGGCGGACGGTTGGGCGGTTCAGAGATAGCGCGGCGCGAGAGCTACCGCGTCGGATCGATCCCCGCGCAGACCCTGAGGGCTGAGATAGACTACGGGTTTACGGAGGCGTTGACCAAATTCGGCCTCATAGGAATAAAGGTTTGGGTCTATAAGGGCGACAAGATCCTGGATAAAAAGGTAGAAGAGGAAAAGACGGACAGCAAGCATCAGCTTTAAGCTTTAAGCTGTAAGCTGTAAGTAAAATCTTACGGCTTAAGGCCTATAGCTTATAGCTAAAAGAGTGATTTACGAGGCGAATATGGCGTTGATGCCGAAGAGGGTAAAATTCAGAAAAGCGCAACGGGGCAGGATGGGCGGGTCCGCTTACAGGGGGGCTACGCTTGCATTTGGTGAGTTTGGTCTGAAGGCTTTGGGGAATTGCTGGATGACCGACAGGCAGATAGAATCGGCCAGGGTAACTTTGGCGCGGCACTTAAAAGGCGGCGGCAAGGTATGGATCAGGGTCTTCCCGGATCACCCGGTTACGAAGAAGCCCGCTGAAACGAGAATGGGTAAGGGAAAAGGCGATCCGAGCCACTGGATCGCGGTGGTAAAGAGAGGCAAGATATTATTTGAGATGGACGGGGTGCCGGCGGAGCTGGCGAAGGCATCGATGAGAGTGGCCGCGCACAAGATCCCGATAAGGACGAAATTCATAACAAGAGCGCATGGTTAAAAAATGAGCCGGCTATTGGTTCAGGCGAAATACTGGACCACACGCAAATAAGAAAGTTGATAGTGCAGTATGATAAAATCGAATGAACTCAGGAATATGACGGTAGAAGAGATAAGGATAAAAGAAGAGACTTTGAAGAAGGAGCTCTACGGCTTGAGGAGCGAAGCCGAGGCCGGCAGGGTTGAGAAGCCTCACAAGATAAACGATGTCAGAAGAGATATCGCGCGTTGCGAGACCATTATACGGGAGAAGATGAATGCAAAAAAGTAACGAGAGGAAGAGCCGCAAGGAGAGGATCGGTATTGTCAAGAGCAACAAGATGGACAAGACGATCACGGTAGTTATAGACAGGAGCTTTAATCACCCTGTATATGATAAGTTGGTTAGGACGCACTCGACTCTGAAGGCGCATGATGAAAAAAACGCCGCGAAGATCGGTGACAGGGTGAAGGTAGAAGAGACGAGGCCCATCTCCAAGACCAAGAGATGGAGACTGGTTGAGATCATAAAAAAGCCGTAAAGATTGAAGGTTAAAAAATGATAAGAATGAGATCGATAGTAAATGTTGCCGATAATACCGGAGCGCGCAAGGCATCCATGATAGGCGTCACAGGGCGCTCAAATAAAAAATATGCCGACGTAGGCGACATCATAACCTGTAATATAAAAGAGGCTGCGCCGGATGCCACAGTCAAGAACCACGAGGTTTGCAAGGGCGTTGTCGTTAGGACGGCCTCTCCTATAAAGAGGGCCGATGGGAGTATATTGAGATTTGACAGGAACGCGATCGTTATAATAGATCTGCAGATGAATCCGAGAGGAACGAGGATCTTCGGGCCCGTGGCCAGAGAGCTAAGGGATAAGAATTTCATGAAGATCATATCGCTTGCTCCGGAGGTCATATGAAATTTCAAGAGGTAGGTAAATGAACAAGATTAAGAAGCATGACACCGTTTTTGTTCTCGCGGGCAGAGATAAGGGCAAAACCGGCAAAGTATTCAGGGTGTATCCGTCCAGAGATAGGGCTCTGGTCGAGGGCGTTAATTACGTGAAGAAGCATACCAGAAAATCTCAGGATAATCCCCAGGGTGGAATAGTGCAGAAGGAGAGTTCAATTCACCTGTCAAACCTCGCGCTCTTCTGTAAAACCTGTAGTAAGAGCGCGCGTGTAGGATTCAGCAGCCTGGCGGACGGGACAAAATCGAGATTTTGCAAGCGTTGTAAAGAGGTGATCTAAGATGGCTACACCAAGACTTTTAGAGGCATACAGAAAAGAGATAGTGCCCCAGATGGTAAAGGAGTTCGGTTATAAGAACAGTCTCGAAACCCCCAAGATCCAGAAGATAGTTATCAATATCGGTATGGGAGAGGCAACGCAGGATATAAAGATGCTCGAGGCGGCTCAGAATGAGCTGGCGGCGATAACCGGACAAAAACCGCTGACGACCAGGGCAAAAAAATCGATAGCTAATTTCAAGATCCGCAAGGGGCTGCCCATAGGATGCAAGGTTACCTTGAGAAGGGCCATGATGTATGAGTTCCTTGACAGGCTGATATCCATTGCCATACCGAGGATCAGGGACTTCAGGGGATTTCCCACAAGCTCATTCGATAAGGGCGGGAATTATTCATTTGGCTTGAATGAACAGGTGATATTTGCCGAAGTAGATGTTGATAAGGTGATGAAGACGCATGGAATGGATATAACCGTAGTTACGAACGCCAAGAGCAAGGAAGAGGCTTTCGCTTTATTGAAACTCTTCGGCATGCCGTTCAAAAAAGATAAGCAGGTAGAAAAATAAGATGGCAAAGACATCGTTAATAGTAAAATGCAACAGGAAGCAGAAGTTCAAAGTGAGACAGTATCACAGGTGCAAACTCTGCGGAAGGCCGCGCGGGTATATGGGCCGTTTCCAGTTATGCAGGATCTGCTTCAGGGAGCTTGCTTCAAGGGGCGAGATACCGGGCGTTGTTAAAGCCAGTTGGTAGCCTTCATGGCTACGGGCAAGCAGTAGGCATAAATTTTGCGTAGCAAAATTTGCAAGATTCATCAGCAATAAAGCGCCTGTGTGCAGTATAAAACTCTATAGAGAGGGTCAATAAATGGCAGTTACAGATTCAATCGCAGATATGCTCACGATAGTGAGGAACGGCAGCCGCGCGAAGATGCCGGTAGTGGAGGTCAGGGGCTCTAAGATGAGCGGGGAGATCCTCACCATATTCAAGAAGAACGATTTCATCGCTAATTTGAAACTCTTAAAAGACAACAAGCAGGGCGTATTACGCGTATACCTGAAATATTACAGGGACGGTTCGCCATCCATTCTGGGTATAAAGAGAATATCGAGGCCGGGTCTGCGCGTTTACAAAAAGACGGATGAATTGCCGAAAGTTTACGGCGGGCTTGGCATAGCTGTCATATCGACCTCAAAAGGGCTTATGACCGATACCCAGGCGCGCGAAGGAAAACTTGGCGGCGAAGTGATCTGTTATATTTGGTGAGGATATGTCAAGAATAGGCAAGAAACCGGTAGATCTACCGGGCGGAGTAAAGGCGGCGGTTGCGAACAATGTCATAACCGTCGAGGGAGCTAAGGGAAAGCTGACGCTTAACATCCCGCCGAAATTTAAAGTAGAGATCAAGGAGAACAAAGTAACTGTCGTGAGGCCATCCGAGGCAAAGCAGGATAAGGCGACTCACGGACTGATAAGAAGCCTCATTAACAACATGGCCATAGGAGTATCCGCCGGCTACACAAAGGAGCTGGAGATCTCCGGGGTTGGTTTTAAGGCGGCGGTGCAGGGCAAAGTGTTGAACCTTCAGCTGAGCCATACACATCCGATAAATTTCAATATTCCGGATGGGGTTACGGTTGAGACGCCGAAGCCTACCAATATAGTGATAAAAGGAATAGATAAGACCAAGGTCGGAGAGGCAGCGGCGAAGATACGGGATTATTACAGGCCGGAGCCTTATAAGGGTAAGGGTATAAAGTATGTTGGTGAGCACGTAAGACGCAAAGCCGGGAAAAGTGTAACCGGAGTCGGCGGCGCAGGATAAAAGGTCCTTCGGCAAAAGCTCAGGACCTTATGGTGAGCAAATCCGAACCATAAAAGGAATTCTAAAATGATTACCAAGTGGATAAAGACAACAGGCAGACAGAAGAGACACAGGCGCATAAGGAAGAAGATCGCAGGTACTATCGAGAGACCGCGTTTAAGCATCCGCAGAAGTACAGCGCATCTTTACGCGCAGGTGATAGACGATACCACGGGTAAGACGCTCGTTTCTTTCTCGACTCTTTCGGTGGATCTAAAAGATAAGATAAAAAAGGACGCGGGCAACGTTAAAGGCGCGGTGATCCTTGGATCGGCCGTAGCCGAGAAGTGCAAAAAGGAAGGCATAACTAAAGTCGTTTTTGACAGAGCCGGATATCTGTATCACGGCAGGGTCAAAGCATTGGCCGAGGCGGCGCGTAAGGGCGGCTTGAGTTTCTAAAAGGCAAGAGGGGGAAGAATTGGTAAATCCTAACACAGATGACGATAAAGAGATAAAAAAAGAAGAGCCTGCTCCGGAACAGGCGGCAGCGCCAGCGGCTCCCGCAGCGCCTGCAGCGCCTGCAGCTCCTGCAAGGTCGTCAAGACCAGCAAGACCGTCAAGGCCCAGAGGGCGGGGGTTTTTTGATGGCCAGGACAAAGAATTTGTTGAGAAAGTAGTTAATATAAAGAGAGTAGCCAAGGTTTTAAAAGGCGGGCGCAGGTTCTCCTTTAACGCTCTGGTAGTGGCGGGCGACGGAAAAGGCAAGGTGGGTCTGGGGTTTGGCAAGGGGAATGAAGTTGCCGACGCTATAAGAAAGGCACTGAACGACGCAAAGAAGAGTTTCTTCAACGTACCCATGAGAGGGACGACTATACCCCATGAGATGATAGGCCATTTTAAGTCGGCTAAGGTATTATTGAAGCCGGCCAGGCCCGGAACGGGCGTCATAGCGGGCGGTCCTGTAAGAGCTATTTGCGAAGCGGCCGGTATAAAGGATATACTTACCAAGAGTCTCGGTTCGGATGCCGCGCTGAACGTATTGAAAGCCACCATAGTAGGTTTAAAGCAGATGAGGTTGGAGAGAAGAATAGAAAAGGATGGGGAGTAAAGTTGAAGATAAATGAGATAGGCGCGCCTTACGGCGCCAACAGAAAGACGAAGAGGCGCGGAAAAGGTTCCGGTTCCGGCCACGGCAAGACTTCCTGCAGAGGAAGAAAAGGCGCCAAGAAACGGTCTGGGAGAATGACGAGGCCGGGTTTTGAGGGAGGGCAGATGCAGCTCGTGAGGCGCCTTCCTAAAAAAGGTTTTAACGCGCCTTTCAAAAACTCATATCAGGTTGTGAACGTCGAATCCCTTAATAGGTTCAGAGCGAATTCAGTCATAGGTCCCAAAGAGCTTAAGGAAGCTGGCCTTATAGGGAGCGAGAAGGAGACGATCAAGATACTCGGCACGGGTGAGTTGAAAAAGATCGTCACTATTAAAGCTCATAAGGTATCCGAAAGCGCTAAGGGTAAATTAGCCGCTATAGGTGCAAAATTTCGCTCGCTACCGCTCGCGGAATTTTCTGAAAATTAACGAATGAAAATTTGAGGTTTGGCTTAATGCTTGAAGCTTTTGGCAATATTTTCAAGATACCGGATCTGAGAAAGAAGATATTATTAACGCTCGGCCTCATAGCCGTTTACAGGGTCGGCACTTATATCCCTACTCCGGGAGTCGACGGAGCGAAGCTGGCCGTCTTCTTTGCTAATCTGGCCCGCTCTCAAGGCGGGGCGCTCTTTGGCATAATGAATATGTTTTCGGGCGGCGCAATATCGAGGCTAACGATATTCGCGCTCGGTATAATGCCCTACATATCGGCTTCCATCATATTGCAGCTCTTGACCGCTGTAATACCAGCGCTCGAAAAGCTAGCCAAAGAAGGTGAGGCCGGACAGAAGAAGATAGTGCAGTATACGAGATACGGCACCGTGCTCCTGGCGGTCGTGCAGTCTTTCTTTATAGCCGTATGGCTTGAGAACCCCGCGAGGTTCCAGGGATTACAGATAGTGCAGTTCCCGGGATGGGCCTTCAGGATACTGACCGTGATAACCCTTACCAGCGGAACGGCATTCATAATGTGGCTGGGAGAGCAGATACAGGAGTATGGCATAGGTAACGGCATGTCGCTGATCATCACGGCAGGTATCATATCGCGCATACCGACCGCCATGTATCAGGTCTACGCTCTATTTTCGCCGTTCGCTCCCGAGAAGGCGCAGCTGGAACCTTTTACGCTCATCTTGATGATCGTCATGCTGTTAGGCGTTATCGTAGCCGTCATCCTTGTTACGCAAGGCCAGCGAAAGATACCGATACAGTACGCCAAGCGTGTGGTCGGCAGAAAAGTTTACGGCGGCCAGTCGACATTCATACCTTTGAGAGTGAACCAGGGCGGCGTCATACCTATCATATTCGCGCAGAGCATAATCCTCTTTCCGGCGACGATAGCGGGATTTATCCCGAACCAGACTTTTCAGAGGCTGGCGATGTCGCTCACCAAGGGCGAGTGGGTTTACAATATTTCATACGCTCTTCTTATAATATTCTTTTCATATTTTTACGCGGCGATATCGTTCAACCCCGTTGATGTGGCGGATAATATGAAGAAATACGGCGGATTCGTACCGGGCGTAAGGCCCGGGAAACAGACCGCCGAGTACCTGGATTTCATAATGACCCGAATAACTCTGCCGGGTTCGATCTTTCTTGCTCTGATAGCCGTCTTCCCGAGTATCGTATCGCGTATGCTGAAGATACCGTATCTGGTGGCGAGCTTCTTCGGAGGCACAGGGTTATTGATCATAGTCGGAGTAATGCTGGATACGATGAAACAGATCGAGTCGCACCTGTTGATGAGGCATTACGAAGGTTTCATGAAAAAAGGCCGTATCAGGTCCAGAAGGTAACTATCTTGAATATAGTGTTATTGGGCCCCCCAGGGGCCGGAAAAGGGACTCAGGGCGTAGTTCTTTCTAAAAGTTACGGGATCCCTCATATATCGACGGGCGATATCCTTAGGGAGGCCGTAAAGAGCGCGACACCTATGGGCAAGAAGGCCAAGGCTTTCATGGACTCCGGCGAGCTCGTTCCCGATGAGGTGGTTGTGGGTATCGTTGTGGACAGGCTTGGCCAGGATGATACCAGAAAAGGTTACATCTTAGACGGCTTTCCCAGAACGTTGAAGCAGGCCGAAGAGCTTGACGAGGCGTTGAAAAGGATCGTATCCGGAATAGACATTGTGCTCTATTTCGAGACGCCTGAAGATGTCTCTGTCGAAAGATTGACCGGCCGCAGGGTTTGCAAGAATTGCGGAGGCAACTTTCATATTAAGAACATACCGCCCAAAAAAGAGGGCATATGCGATAAGTGTGGCGCTCTACTTGTTCAGAGGCCTGATGATAAGCTTGAGACGGTAAAGAAGAGGCTGAAGGTTTATGAGGTCCAGACGCGCCCTTTGATTGACTATTATACGAAGCAGGGAATATTAAAGAAAGTTTCCGGCGCTCTTGATGTTAAAGACCTGTTCCGGGAGCTTTGTCAGTTTTTTTCCGACGCTAAGCTGGCATGATAATATTGAGAAGCGACGAAGAGATCGGCAAGATACGTAAAGCCGGCCTGATAGTCGCGTTGGTCCTTGATAAGATGCGAAGCCGCGTAAAGCCCGGCATCGAGACGGCGGAGTTGGACAGGATAGCCCTGGAAGAGATCCTCAGGAACGGCGGTATGCCCGCGTTTAAAGATTATAAAGGCTATCCGGCCAATATCTGTGTATCGATAAACGAGGGCGTTGTTCACGGTATACCGGGCGCAAGAAGGCTCAAAGACGGTGATATCGTGAGCATAGACGTGGGCGTAAAGAGCGGAAATTTTTTCGCGGATGCCGCCATAACGGTGGGCGTAGGCAAAGTGAGCCTAGAGGCCCAGAGGCTCATGAAGGTTACAGAGGAGTCTCTCTATCGCGGCATCGAGAACGCGAAGCCGGGCATGAGACTGTCGGACATATCGGCTAATGTGCAGGAGTGCGTGGAGAAGAACGGGTTCAGTGTAGTGCGCTCGTTCGTCGGGCACGGTATAGGCGAGAAGATACACGAAGAGCCCGAGATACCGAATTTCGGAAGACCGAACAAAGGGCCCCGGTTGGAGAGCGGAATGATATTGGCGATCGAACCGATGGTGAACGAGGGCGGTCACGAGGTCGAGATATTGGATGATGGCTGGACGGCAGTTACCAAGGACAGGTCGCTGTCGGCGCATTTTGAACATACGATAGCTGTGACCAGCGGCGCGGCCGAAATATTGACTGCGCTGTAAAAGAAGGCGGCACTTGATGAGTAACAAAGAGGAACCGATAACGGTAGAAGGGAAAATTCTGGAGACGCTCCCGAACGCGATGTTCAGGGTGGAGCTGGCTAACGGGCACAGGGTCCTGGGGCATGTATCGGGTAAGATGAGAATGAACTTTATAAGAATACTTCCCGGGGATACGGTGACGCTGGAGCTTTCGCCGTACGACCTCTCCAGGGGAAGAATAGTACGAAGAGAGAAATAATAAGAACTTGTCCCGCGCCTTCTTAAAGGGCGTAGGCTGAAAAATTGAAGAAGGTACCGGATGAAAGTAAGAGCGAGCGTAAAGAAGATCTGTCCCAAGTGCAAAGTGGTGCGCAGACATGGCATAATCAGGATAATCTGTGATAACCCGAAGCACAAACAGAGGCAGGGATAATTTAGTTCATAGTTTGTAGTTCATCGTTAATATTGCATAGCCAGGAGGAGGAGTAAGTGCCGAGAATCATAGGTGTTGATATTCCCAAGGAGAAGAGAATAGATATCGCGTTGACCTACATATATGGCGTAGGCAGGACTTTGGCCGCTACTGTGCTCAAGGCCGCCAATATAGATCTAGCCAAGAGGGCCAAGGACCTTACGGAAGAAGAGGTGTCGCGGCTGGCTACCATAATACAGAAAGACTACAGAGTTGAGGGAGATTTAAGAAGAGATGTGGCGGCCAATATAAAGCGCCTCATAGATATAGGAAGTTACAGGGGATTGCGCCACAGGAGGGGTTTGCCTGTGCGTGGCCAGAGGACTAAGACTAATGCGAGGACGAGAAAAGGCCCGAGAAAGACTGTCGGCGTGGTGAGGCAGAAGGCCACAAGGGCGGCGGCACCGTCCGGCGCAGAAGGGGCGAAGGGTAAATGAAGCCCGCAAATAATTTAAGTTCGGAGTTTCTTATGGTATATGTTGGTGGAATCCTCCGAAGCACTGGGGCTATTGAGAGTTGATTGCGAAGGAGGATAAAGATGGCAGAACAGCAAAAGCAGGCCGAGGAGCAAAAGAAGAAGGGTAAGTTCAAGAAGAGCAAGAAAGCCGTTAAGGCGCCGCCAAGCGGCATAGCGCATATATTGGCTACTTTTAACAATACGATAGTTACGATAGCGGACAAGCAGGGAAACACGATATCGTGGGCATCTACCGGAAGCGCCGGTTTTAAGGGATCGAAGAAGTCCACACCCTTTGCGGCAGGTATGGCCGCCGAGAGCGCCTCAAAGAAGGCTCTTGAACGCGGCGTCAAAGAGGTGGAGGTATACGTAAAAGGTCCGGGCGCGGGGAGAGAGTCCGCTATACGTTCGATACAAGCCGCCGGCATCACTGTGAGGGCTATAAGGGACGTCACCCCGATACCACATAATGGTTGCCGTCCGCCGAAGAGAAGGAGAGTGTAATGGCAAGGTATACTGGGCCCTCATGCAGGCTTTGCAGGAGAGAAGGGGTCAAACTATTTTTAAAGGGCGCGCGCTGTCCAACCGAGAAATGCGCTTTGTCGCGCAGGTCCTTCCCACCCGGGCAGCACGGCCAGCACCAGATGCGCAAAAAGACATCAAACTACGGCACTCAGCTCAGAGAGAAACAGAAGGTCAAAAGGATATACGGAGTTCTGGAGAAGCAGTTCAGGCACTATTTCAGGATAGCGGAGCGCGCTAAGGGCGTTACGGGCGTGACGCTGTTACAGCTGTTGGAACGCAGGCTCGATAACGTTATATTCAGGGTAAATTTTGCATCATCCAGGTCCGAAGCCAGGGAGATCGTCCAGCATGGACTTGTATACGTCAATAACAAGAGGGTCGATATACCGTCGTATACCGTGAGGGCGGGCGAAGAGGTGGCTATCAAAGCGAAGAAAGAAACTTACGCAAAGGCCATAAAGGAAAGAAGAGAATCCCTGACAGACAGGGTCATACCCAAGTGGTTAGAAGTTGATAAGACCGATCTGAAGGTAAAGATAGTGGATCTGCCTAAGAGGGAAGACGTCGGGTTCCAGATACAGGAACAGCTTATAGTCGAGTTGTATTCCAAATAAGTTTTTCAAAAGCATACCATAAAGAGAATATTAAAGAGGAGAAAAAGATGGGTATAAGCATGAAGAATTTCGAAATGCCTAAGAAGCTTATTCTTGACGAGTCTACCGCAACACCTG
>Ga0268276_1002719_pt1 | contig 14666 bp, 15 predicted proteins | sample saktaG_4_FD_190145 | JGI IMG/M metagenome (GOLD analysis project Ga0268276, IMG submission 190145) | Saline water microbial communities from Sakinaw Lake, British Columbia, Canada - sak_2010_1_5_45m | ecosystem: Environmental > Aquatic > Non-marine Saline and Alkaline > Saline ...
CAACATTAAGGCTTTACTAATGGTTGTAGTTGGGTTCTTTCTAATTTTCTGGATATCCCAGGATTTTTCTTTAATTTCTTTTAGAAACACAAGCAACGTCTCAATAGGTCTTATAATCATAGCTATTATCCTGCTAGTTGTCTTCCTGAATAAAAAGAAATAACAATTCAGGTATTTTTAAGAAAGTTATATATTAACCATTAAATCTAATATAATAATGAAAACACTAATTTATTCTTTTGAAAAATTTCATAATTTAAAGAGCAATCCTGCTTATGATGTCTCAAAAGAAATCACCGAAAAGTTTAATTCTAAAGAAGTTAAATTAGTTCAATTACCTGTTACTTTTGATTGTTGGGATATTTTAGAAACTGAACTAAATTCCTTTAAACCGGATTTCATTCTTGGTATCGGGGTTGCAATGGGCGGAATAAGAGTAAGATTAGAAAAAATTGGGTTAAATTACAAACATGCAGATATTCTTGATAATAAAGGAGTAAAGTTTACTTTAGAGAAAATTAATCCCAAAGAAAAATTAGCATATGAAACAGAGGTTGATGTTCTAAAGTTTTCTGAATCTTTAAAGAGTAAGGGGATCCCTAATGAAATTTCTTTTTGTGCAGGGACATATATCTGTAATTATGCTTATTACAATTGCCTACATTATGTCAATAACAAAAAGATTAAAACCTTGTTTTTGCATGTGCCGTCATCACCAAAAGAAGCAATTGAACTTAATTTAAATATTTCTGTTTTTCCAACAGCTCTAATTGCAAATGCTCTCTATGAAATCTTAAAAACAATGTAGTCTTATTTGGGTCTATGTAAGGTTCTATTTCTAATAGTCTCCAAAAACTTTCTTTTTTGTAATTCAATTTCCCTTTCTGGTTTAAAAGAGTCTCTTGTTGCGTCATAAACTGGTTTGGATAAATTAGTAGTAACAAGTCTATTCTCTTTTTCAATATGTTTTGTTTCGTAGTATTTTGAATAAGGCAAATACTCAGGTGATAACCAATCGTCATGGAAAGTGGCATAAAAATCAGTAAGGCTAAGCAAAGCCAAAAGTTTACCTCGTTCTAAACGTCCTTTTAATGTATCATGGGAGGAAGAGAAGTAGTTTAACATTTTTCTTCTTACTCCAATAATTGCCATTTGGCTAACCCCATACTTTTCACTTAGAATGACCCCATTTTCCCCGTCTATAATTTCTTTTGCAATGTTAGCAAACAATGTTTTATTACCTATTTCCCAGTCATTTTTCAATTGTAATTCCAAGAAGCCAATACATATATCTCTTGCTCGTTTTTTTGCAACCCGCTTTCTTCTTAGTTTATTATTTCTATCTTGATTTTCTTTGGCATATTCTTTATCTCTTAATTTCTGTTTATTTGATCTATTATCTGATTTTCGGGGACCAGTATCAAGCCAGGCAGAGTATTTTTCAAGACAACCCGAAACACCAAATTTTTCTACCAGATATGCAGGAAAAATTGCCTTAAACAAATCTCTCGCTCTGGGTTTGTTTCCTGTTATTGTTGCCCACTCTTGTTCTGCGCTAGTTAAATCACCTTTATTTCTCTCAACAATAGCTTTTAATTTTTCAAATGTTTCTTTACTAATATATTGTGCATATTTAGTTTTTCCTGTTGTGCTTTTTCCCCGCCCAGTTAGTGCACGCAAAGTTTTTTCTGTTTTAGATAATTTCCCTAAACCCTCTGCGCGCAATCTTTTCATAAGAGTCATATATGGAATTCCTGCCATTCGAGCTGCGTCTTTGTAAAGTATCCCAGGGTTTTCTTCAATTACTCTTCTTGCTTCTTCAAAAAGTCTATCTGCTCTAAAATATCTATTTGTTTTTATATACTCTTCAGCAAGTGTTGCCGGGTTTGCTCCGGTTAATAACTTTTCTCTGGGGAATACTACTCTTAATAAATGTACAATTGCCTGAGGGAGAATAATTTTTCGTAATCTCAAGAATTTTTCAGCAACCTGGGCCGCAATAAAATTATAGCCCTGAATTTCTATGGCTTCAGTAACAAGTGTTGCTAAAGTTCTAATATCTTCTGCCTCGATTTGTTGCTTTCTTCCTTGCGTTTTTGGTATTTCTTCTTTTTCTTCCACCATATACAACTAAATAAAGAGAATTATATATGCTTTTTCGTTCTTATTATACTTATATGGTAATTTATTCTTATTCTAAAATTAATACCTTCAAGTCTTGCCCACTCAAATTTAAGTTTAATTATCTCGATAAACTACAAAAGGATTTTACTAATTCCATAGAGGCAATAATGGGGACAGCGGTTCACGAAACTCTGGAAAAACTTTATAAGGATTTACAGCATGGAAAGGAGAACTCCTTGAAATCCTTACTTGATTTTTATAAAAAAGAATGGGATAAGAGAATAGATAAAGATGTTAAAATTGTAAAGCAAGAGTATAATGAAAAAAACTATTTCCAAAAAGGGAAGAAGCATATTTCTGATTACTATGCAAGTTATACTCCTTTTGATCAGGATTATACTGTTGGTCTAGAACAGCAGATAAGTCTTACTATTGAAGGTTATAGTCTTACAGGTTATATTGATAGACTAGCTCTAAAGAAAGACGGGGCATATGTAATACACGATTACAAAACATCCGGAACCCTGCCTACTACCAATAATATCGAAGACGATAAACAGCTTGCTCTTTACTCAATGGCAATAAAGGAAAAATACCCAGATGCCCATAAAATTGAGTTAGTTTGGCACTACCTAGCTTTTGGAAAAGAGATAAGAATAACTAAAACCGATGAAAGTCTTACGGAAATAAAAAAAGATATTGCTAAGTGGATTGAAAAAATAGAATCGGAAAAAGAATTTGGACCTAAAGAATCGGCTCTTTGTGATTGGTGTGAGTATGCTTCAAAGTGTCCAAAGAGAAAGCACCTTTTTGAGACAAAACAGATGAACCTAGAGACCTTTTCTAGTGACTTAGGAGTTAAGTTGGTGGATAAGTATACTGAACTCTCAATACTTAAAAGTCATATTGCAGAGCAGATTAATGGGGTAGAGCAAGAACTTGAGAAATATGCAGACAGGGAAAAAATAGATAATATTAATGGCACTAACTCTGTTCTAAAAATAAGCACAGACGAAAGCCTAAAGCTTCCCTCAAAGACAAGTAAAGAGTATAAAGAGCTAAAAGAAGATATAATTAAGAGAGGGTTCTTAGAGCTTATTGATATAAATGGGTATTATGTAGACAAAAACTTAGAGAAACTTCCTGATGACCTGAAAGCAAAGATTCAGCAGGAGGCCACAAAGAGAGAAAGCAAAAGATTTAGAGTTGTCCATAACTCCGGTTCATTAATTGAGTGACAAAGGAATAGATTTATAAATACTATCTCATTACTGTTATATATGGTTAAATTAAATAACTTAGTATTTATCTTAATTGGACTTATTTTGGTTGGGTCTTTTGCATTCGCTTTTAACCCTATCCAGAAAAGTGCACTAAATTCAGTATTTCTTGGAAACGTGAAAAATACTCTTAAACCTGTAACTTATTCTTTCGTATTAGATGGTCCTATGGATACCTATACCTTTCCAAATGGAATAAAGATAAGATGGTACAATACTCAAGTTTGCCCTAATGATCCCACCCATGTGTGGTGTAATGAAGTATTAAACTTTGTATTTTATAACAATAACACTAATAAGACGTACCCTTTCCCATATGCCCCAATGGGTAATGATTATTTTTTCCAGGCAGAAAATGGACAAAGCACTGTATTTAATCTAAATTACTGGGGATTACAAAATAAAGATTACTTTTTCTTAAATCATCATTTTAAAGTAACTATTGATATGGCTGTTGATTATGAAAATAATTGCCCAGTTATTACAGAATGTGATTTTAGCAATGTTAAAGCAAATTTAACTGTAGAGGTCTGGTGATTAAATGAAGAATTTATTTGTTTACGTATTATCAATAATTTTAGTGGCTTTAGTAATACCTGCTGGTTTTTCCTATGTGTATTACCCTAGTACTTATGCTTATCCTACTTATACTAGCTATAGTTACTCAAATACATATACTACAAATACCTATACTGAAGCATACTCTGGACATCCAAGCAATTACTACTACGGATATTATCCAACAACTTATCAACCAGCACAAGCATACTATGTGCCAGTAGTTAACTACTCCCCAGTATATACATTCCCATTCACCTATTATGTGAATAGTTATGTAAATGGAGTACCAGTAAATCAAGCATATGGTTACAATAACTACGTTGGATATAACAACGGATATGTATCAGCATATTATACCTGGTAGTTAAGAAACCAAACCCTTTTTTTTTCTTTTAATTTTGCACAATAAAATTACTTCTGGGTACTGAAGTGATTTAGTTTTTTTACTAAATCATTTTCTTGGCCATTTTCTTTGCTTTTCTTAAGCAGTTTTTATGCCAATATTGGCCCATCCACTTAGTTTCTATATTGCCTTGATTACACAAAGCACATACTTCCAAGTCTTTCTTTGTTGCTTTTACTTGATCTTCTTCTTTCTCAACAGTTGGAATCATTTTCTTAAAGAAATTTCCTATACCCATAAAATCACGCCCTTATATTTTACTGAGTAGTGTTATGATTTTTGTGTTTAAACAATAAACCACTAACTCACCCATACTTTCACCTTTATTTTATTTCTACTGGATCGCAGCAGTAAGTTCTTTTGTATGTTTTTTGGCAAAATCTGATGCCCAAATCAAATACTCATCGAAAGACTTTCCTTTCTTAACATACTCCTTATATTTGCCTTCAAAGCAGTCCATTATTGTTTTTCTACCTATCTTTACTGTATAAAATGGCGGTTCGGTTCTATGCCAATAAGGCAAAATCTTTCTAAACTCTTTTCCATTTAGTATAACTGGTGCCAAAATCTCTGACAAGGCCCATTCAATATGTGGTCTTTCATAATGTGATTTTGGAATTTTAGGAAATAATTCTTTTAACTTTTTAAAATATAGAAGATGCGTTATTTCATGCGCAGCTACTTTATGAACCCCCCATTTAGGCATATTCCAGTTAATAAAAAAAGACTTTTCATCTAAATCTCTTGGAAAAACAAGGGTAAGTGATGAGTAACAGACAATATTTTTTGGCTTTGTGAACCAAGAAGTATTTATAGTTTCAGATAATTTTTCCATAAACTCTTTTTCAATAGCGCCCCAGTCTTTAGAATATCTTTTCATATTAATCTGGGCTTGTTTTTTGTTTTGCTTCCAAAGAGCAATTACCAAAGATTTTATTGGTAAATTTTTGTTTTTAAGAGAAGGATATGTTCTTAAAAAAGAATTTCTAAAATAATCGCATTTGTGGTTTATAAAATGTTTTAGTAGTTCTACTTCTTCACTTATTGGAGAAAGCTTAAATTTTACTTTTGGATAATGCATAGTACTTCACCACTTACTTACTTGTCTCATTTATACCAGCTTTCAATCTTAATATTTTCATCCTCTGCCTTTTTTTTATCTTCTTTACTACTAGGAGAAAGGTATTCAAACTTTTCTTCTTTTGGTTTTTTCTTAAATAATCTGCTAAAGAAAGACTCCTTTTTTACTTTAGGGGTTTCTGGTTTTTCTTCAGCTTCTGTTTTTTGTTTAAAAGAGTCTATTTTTATTTCCTTTACAGGCTGTGAGTAAACCATTGGTCTTGTTTTTTTGTCAGGCCCATGCGATTTCTCTAATTCAATAATTTGTTTATTTAAATAAGAAATAACATATTCTATTTTCTCATTTTCATCATCAAAATATGCTTTGGTAACTTTTCCAGATATAAATTTCTTTTTCAGTTCTTTTTGTTTGTCTTTATAAATATCTCGTTTTGCTATTAATTCATTTATGTCAACTTTTTTATATTTTTTAACAATAACAATAATAAGTTCTATAAGAAAAATAAATCCAAAAAATGAAATAAGAAGGTAAAACCATAAGGTTGGTTTTAATGTAACATCTAAATTTAGGCCCCCTTGATTGTTTTCGTACACAAATATTAACTCATGTTTAAATCCAAAAAAAGGGAACATGAATTTATTCAAAACATAATAATTGCCTTTCTTTTTTATGCTCACTTCTTCATTATCAAAAATAAGTTTGGCGTAATCTTTAAAGAAAATTTCTCCATTTGAGTAATTCACCTTAAGCTGTAATGTAAATGGATTATAAACATAGCCCTCTTTATCAGGGTTGATAATATCAATATTAAGCCTATTAGTCAAATCTAAAAAATATGAATCTACAAAAGGTATAATCCTTCCATGATAACTAAAAACACCATAAATAAGAAGAGAAGTATTTTGATCTTCCATGTAAGGGATTTCTATTTTTTTTGTGCAGTGAAATTCTTCACACAAAAAAGAGTTATTCTCCACAGATGGTTTTAGAACCCACATTTTTAGATTAGTTATATCATTTTTAGAAGCAACAAGATTATATTCTAGGGAAATTTCCTGTCCATAGTTATATTTTGTTTTAAGTTCTTGTTTATTAATTTGTAAATAATCCTCAATTTTCTCTATGGCGTACTCAAAGTTTTTTTTTGAAAGTTCGTATCCTGATATAGTTTCAAGTCTAATGGTTAAGGTATTATTTTTTATAAGATCAGGAGTAATCATTAAATCTGGATTTGTAACATATTTTTTGTCTAATTTTAGAAGAGAGTATTCTGTATCCCCTACAAAGATATCTATGGCATTGTTTGGTAGCTGTATATCGGCTCCATTAGAATCTGTAAAACTTATTGTTATAGTGTTTATTTCAGTACCAATAAAAAAAGGGGGAGCACTAGGTGCTGTTGCCTTTAATTCAAGGGTTGGTGTTATAGGAAAAGAATAAACACAGGAAACCAACAAAAACAGTGATATTAGGAGACTTAATTTCATTATTATACTCCTTATACCCTCTTTGTAAATTCTTTTGCACATTCAGTACAAATAAAATGCCCTTTAAACATTGTACCTTCATCTTTTTGTTGTTGACAAAATATACAGGCACTAGTTTCCATATCTCTCATTGCCCATAGTCTTAAAGTGTCCCATGTTAACCAACTAGGCAAGATTAATTCTCTTAAAACTGATTTATCATTATCTATTATTTTTTGTTTAAACAAGCCAGGAATTTTTTTATCAATATTTTCTAACCATTTTGCTCTGTCTATTTCTCCTGTTCTTTGCATCTTTAAAATCATTGACTCAAATTCGTCCATAATATTCCCCCACATTACTATAAATAGATTATAATAAATGAGCAATATTTTATATAAAGCTTATTACAATAATATCATATGGTTAATGAAAGTACTGTTTATGTTAAGCGTGTTTCAGATGGAAAATATGAACTTCTATCAAAAAATCTAGATTTAGAGCAAGGTTCTTATTCAATACAGAACATAGATGGTCTCTGGATTATGAAGAAATTAGCCCAAACAAGCATGTTTAAAAATAGCGAGATTCACACTAAAGGCTTTTTTATCTTTGACGATATTACTCAAGCAAACAAATTTGCCTATAGTATACGTGAAGATATAGAGAAAGAACTAGTTAAAGGAATCAGGGGCTTTAATAACAGATTTTATTTTTTTAGTACAAAGTATTATGAAGAACTTAAAGGAAAGATTCTTGATTTCATAGACAAAGACGGTACTAGCCCAGAAACTCTTGCTTCAAAACTAGGGATTGCTGAAGAGATTGTGCAAGGAATCATAGAACTAATGAAAGAAGACGGGCTAGTATTCGAAAGAACCAAGAACAATTTATTTAAGATATAATCTTTACTAACTATTTACAATACTTAAGGTATAGGGGGTAGAAACATGGACAAGAATGAAGAAAGACAAGATGAACAAGAGTTCTTCAATGAGAAAATGACTGACCCCCATATTGAAAAGTTTGACTACTTTCTTAATCTAAAATATCTTAAAGAGATTGAAAAGCTAACTGTAAAGAATAAAGATCTAAGAATTGACTTTAAAATCCTTGAAGAATATGACCCTTACTTAGCAGATGAACTAATTAAAAAGCCAGATACCTGCATAAATGCAATAAAATACTGCATCCACAAAAGGGCAGAAACCCTAAAAGATAGCATAGATTTTGAACCAATTATTAATATTTTTAACCTTCCACAAGAAAATAGGATATTTATTAAAAACCTTGTTGCGGAAGATATTGACAAACTGATCTCTATTGAAGGGATTGTTAGACAATTCACCACAGTACTCCCTAAACTTAAGATAGCACATTGGATGTGTAAAAGGTGTGGTTATGAGTTTAATATGGATGTAAAACACGAAGTTGAGAAACCTACTTTTTGCCCCGAGTGCAGGCACAAAGCTTTAGACCTAATCGAAGCCAAAAGTCTATTTATTGATTATCAAAAATTAGAGATTCAGGAGCCCCTAGAAGTGCTTAAAGGTGGAGAGCAGTCCAATACCCTTGTGGTAATAGTTACAGACGCTATGGTGGGCAAAGTAAGCGCAGGAGACAGGATTATTGTTACTGGGATATTAAAACTAGTACCTCCACAAAAAAATCTAAGTGTTTATGGTAAATGTTTAGAGTGTCTTGATGTTGAAGAAACTAAACAGGATTATGAAGATATAGAGATTGATGAAGAGAATTTTGAACAAATAAAAAATTATTCTGAAAACCCAGAAATTTATGAAATATTAGTAAACTCAATTGCTCCAAATATATTTGGGCATGATGTAATTAAAGAAGCTATTGCCCTGCAATTATTTGGAGGAGTAAAAAAGACAATGGAAGATGGTTCAAAAACAAGAGGAAATATTCATATTCTATTAATTGGTGACCCCGGAGTAGGAAAGTCCAAACTTCTTTTATATGCAAGTAATGTTGCTCCGAAGAGTCTTTACGTTGTTGGAAAAACAGCAAGTGGAGCTGGATTAACAGCTTCAGCAGTAAAGGATGAATTTGGAGAAGGCGGTTGGACTCTGAAAGCAGGTGCACTTGTTTTAGCAAGCGGTGGATTTGCAATGATTGATGAGTTCGATAAAATGAACCCAGAAGACAGAAGTGCAATGCACGAAGCAATGGAGCAGGAAACTGTATCAATTGCAAAAGCAGGAATAGTTTCCAATTTTAAAACTGAAACCAGCATTTTAGCTGCTGCAAACCCAAAGTATGGTAGATTTGACCAATTTAAGACCATTCCAGAACAAATAGATATCCCTCCAACTTTAATGTCCAGATTTGATTTGTTCTTTTCCATAAAAGATCTCCTTGATGAAAAAAAAGATAGAGAAACAGTTATGGCAATACTTAAAGGGCACAAAACAGGGGAATTATTAAGTAAGATGAAACAGATAGATTTAGTTAAGAAGGACAGAGATTATCTTGAAAAAAGTTTTAAAGCACAAATTAATCCGGATTTACTAAAAAAGTATATTTCCTATGCCAGAACAAAAATATCCCCTATTCTTTCTGATAAAGCGATGGATAGGTTAGGTAAATTCTTTATTGAGTTGAGAAAAAAAAGTAAGGATGGAAGAGTAACTGTAACTTACAGACAGCTGGAAGCTTTAATAAGACTTTCCGAAGCAAGTGCAAGAGTAAAATTGGCTCCGTCAGTGGAAATTGAGGATGCAGAAAGAGCAATAAAATTATTTAGAACATCTATGGAACAAGTAGGGATGGACCCAGAAACAGGAGACATGGATATTGATATTATTACCACTGGGCAAAGCCATTCACAGGCAGTTCAGATGCGTAATCTATTAGAAGTAATTAAAGATTGGTGTAAGGAGCATGACTCAATTAGTCTTAATGATCTAATGGTTGAATCAGAAGCAAGAAAAATAGATAGATCAAAAGTCCAAGAATACGTTGGAAAATTATCACGAGCCGGAGACATATATGAACCAAAACCGTTATACTATAAGCCAGTTTTTAAAGAGTGATCCAATCTATTACAAGATTATTTTTTCCTATCTTTTAATGGCAGGTTTTTCATTTATTCTTTATTACTTTCTTGTTTCTACAGGAGTAAAAATTGACCCTTTTGTTGAATCTAAAGAAAGCCTGAAAAATATTTACTACTTAGCAGGTGGAGTGTTTATTTCTACTTTCCTAATGCTAACAATTTTTAAGTTTTTTAAAGGAAGCACAAAAGGTCTTGATCTGATTATTACTTTTATAGGGTTTGAAACACTCTTTTCTATTTTAAATATTACTTTTATTGGCTTTGTCCTTTCTATCCTTGTTTGCACTGTAAAATATTATGCAACCCAGAATAAACTAATAAAGAATTTTTCTATGATTCTAGTAACTTCTACTTTTGCCACCCTTATAGGATATTCTATTTCATTCCTTCCTCTGCTAATCTTTGCTTTAATCCTTGGAATTTATGACTATATTGCAGTTTACAAAACAAAACATATGGTATACATGGCAAAAAACATAAAAGAAACTAATTACATCTTTACAATTGCCTTACTCTATAACAAAAAGGCATTAGATATTGGAAGTGGGGATTTTGCAATTCCTTTGACTTTAGTAATCTCAGCTTTATTTGTAAACTTATATTTAGCCATAGCAATTCTTGTATTATCAATCATTATGCTCTGTGTTACTATCTTTTTGCTTCTAAATAAAAAAGAAGGAGAAAAGGTAATCCCTGCATTACCCTTACAGGTTATTTCAAGTTTAATTGTTTATATTTTATTTCTTGCGATTTTTTAAATAATTTGTGTATTCTACTCACAATATATTATTTTTTTCCCTTCGTAATTTATAGCTTCAACCTTACCACCTAAAAAATTAACAAACCTATATGGAATAGGAATTTTTCCTCCTTCTTTTGAGGCAATAATATATTGAGGAATTGCTAACCCTGATATTCTTCCTTGTAATTTTTGCATAAGTTCCACACCTTTTTTAACAGTTGTACGAAGGTGTTTTGTTCCAAGGACAGGCATACAATGATATAAATAATAAGGCCTAATTTTTATACAAAGAAGTTTCTTAAAAAGCAGTTCCAATATTTTTTCATTATCATTTACATTTTTAAGGAGAACTGATTGATTATATAAAATAAATCCAGCATCCAATAATAAATTACATGCTTTTTTGGATTCCTTTGTGATTTCATTTGGATGATTAAATTGTGTTCCAATATAAATCGGGTATTCTTCTTTATGGTATTTAGAAATAAGTTTTACTAGTTTAGGGGTAATTCTTTGAGGCAAATAAGTTAATGTTCTTGTAGCGATACGGATTATTTTTACATGTTTAATAGCCCTTAATCTTTTTAGAATATATTCCAATTTTTTATCTGAGATCATAAATAGATCTCCACCAGTAAGAAGAATGTCCCAAATAATTTTGTGTTTTTTTATGTAATCAATTGCATTATCAATTTCTTTAAAAGATAGTTCAGTTAAATGAAGCCCCTTAACATCTTCACACATTACTTTTCTAACACAGTGTCTACACCAACTAGCACAGTTTCTAGTTACTAAAAAAGCTATTCTGTCTGGATATTTATGCTCAATTCCTTTAACTGCATAACAGGTTTCTTTATCCCAAGCAACTAGCTCTTCTCCTTTTTCTTCAATCAGTTCTTTAATATTTGGAAAAACTTGCAATCTTAAAGGGTCCTTTTTATCTTTAGGATTTATTAAACTCAAAAAATAAGGGGTTATACGTAACGGAAATTTTTTTGTAATTTTAAATAATTCCTTTTTTTCTTTTTTACTCAGTGGAAGATATTTTGACAATTCATCTACAGAAGTAATTGTATGTTTTACTTGTTCTTGCCAAGTTTTATACATAGGTAGTTTCATATTATTAAGTATATTGTTTATGTTTTTTAATGTTTTGTTTTGTTTTATGCTTTTAAAGAGGAATTTTATTTCTTGCCCTTATCTAATACTACTGTTTGTGTTGGGAAAGCAAAGTCTATTCCTGCTTTTTCAAAGTCTTTCTTTATTTGAGTATTTATTTTATCTAAAACAGTAAATTTTTTGGAAACATCCCTAATCTTAAAAACAAGATAAAGGTTTAGTGACCAATCCTTGAATTCAGTAAAATACACTTCAACAGTGCCTTCCTTTATTTCCTCTAGCCCATTTAGAATTTTCTCAGAAATCTTTTTTGCTTCAGCCATCTTTGCTGATGATGTGTCATAAGTAAGTCCAAGATTTAACCTTAACACCCCTCCGGATGTTGGTTTATAATAATTTTCAATACAAGAGTCTACAATTTTAGAATTTGGGAGTATCATAATATTCCCATCAAAGTTTTCTATTTTTGTACTTCTGAGTCCAACTTCTTTTATAATCCCAGTATTATTATCTATTTTTACTCTGTCACCAACTTTGAATGGTTTGTCACTAAATATTACTATTCCTCCAAATAAATCAGCAATTAGCTTTTGTGCAGCAAATGCTAAAGCTAAACCACCAACACCTACTCCTGCTAATACAGGAGTAATATCTATGGACCAGATCTTTAGTAAATATATTAACACGAAAAATACAACAACAATTCTAAGAATTGCTTTTATAACAGGATACAATTGATCATCAAAAGACGACTTTGTTCTTTTTGCAATTTTCATAAACACATGATCATTAATAACCCCTATTAATCTGTAGATAAACACACTTACTGCTAATAAAATGGCTGATTTAGCTAAGCCAGATAATATTAAAGTAGTATTACTCGATAAACCTAAAGGCTTAATTGTGATTAATAAAAAAATTACAAAAACAATTACTAATAACGGATATTTTAAGATCTTAATGATATCATCATCAACTTGTGTTTCAGTTTTTTTTGCTAAAACGGCAAATACCTTTGAAAATAAAAAGTATAGTATCCAAATTACAATAAAAAAAGCAACAGCGTCTATTGCAAAGACACCCCACTTTGATAAACCCAAATTAAGAAAGTTTTCAATAATTCCTAAAGACAACATATTATTCACCAGTTTTAATTTTTAAAATAAAGATTAAAAATATACTATAAAGATAAACCAAGAGATCATATATAAACTTTTTCTAAAAAAGATAAGTATCTATATACTGATAAAAAATAAAAAAAAAGAAAGGATTTTGATTTATCCTATAAGGCTTTCTACAACACGTTCAAGAACACTTGGAATTAAGGCTACTTCTTGGTAGTTAAAGTAAATTACCTTTCCTAAACCATATCCTTTTTTTACTATTCCTGTGTAATATCTTCCAGTAACTAAATCTTGTATCATTGCCCACTCGTCACCTTGTGGAGACACATCAAATACTGTAAGAGGTAGACCTTGTAATCCTTGTGAAGTTGGATTTGGAGGTACTTGATCCATACCTTGGAATAGGTTTGTTTCGTAAGTATTATGCCAAACACCATAATTAATAATAACTGGGGTGTTACATTGAGAGCCATTAAAAGTAATTGTACAATCTACTGGCGCCATACCTACATTAAATGTTGCTGGCAAACCTTCTAAATCTGGTCTTTGTGTTATAAATGTCCCTGAATTTCCTACTATTATTAATTTACCCCCCACTGACACATAATCTATTAAAGCTTCTGATAGGTCAGGAGGTATTGATTTATCGCTAAGCACAGACTGATCTAAAATGATTAAATCGTAATGTTTTATTTGATTTGCAGGGTTATATGCAAAGTTTTGAGCTGATTCTATTGGTTTTATTTTATATTTTTTGCCATTTTTTCCTTGCTCAAGAATAGTAATTAAACTTGTTTCTTGTTGATTATTTGAGTATACCCACGGAGATCCAATTACTAGAACTTGTTTATATTCTCCCATTATATTTGATAAAAATCCACCAACTAACGGTATTGATTTAGCATCAATTAATCCGAAGTAAATTGATAGAAATAAGAACAAAATAACAATTAAAACTAAAGGAATCCATATTTCAGAATGTGCTTTAATTTTATCAAAAAAACTATTTCCACTACCACCATCAGCATAACTAGCTAATGGGTCTGGACCTGCTGCAGCATCATCATACATTAAACATCACCCATCATTTATATTTCAAAAAACATAGATATAATATAATAGTTTATTTATAAAGGTTTCTATCATATTTATAAATAGGTACAAAAAAGTTATACTGTTTTTGGGTGTTGATATGAAATATAAGATTGTAAATAGAGTTGCGTCTTCTACTTTAGACGGTCAATTAGATTTATTTAATTTAGCGGTTAGTAATCCACATATAGAGTACGAACCAGAACAATTCCCTGGTGCAATAATGAGATTAACTGAACCAAAAGTTACTTTACTTTTGTTTAAGAATGGAAAGATTATATGTGCTGGAGCAAGCTCTGATGAAGAAGTGCCTTTAGCAATAAAAAGATGCTCTGAAATTATTAATAAATATCAACCAGAAATAAAGATACAAACAAAACCAGTATATGAAATTGTAAATATAGTTGCAAATGCACAAATAGATAAAACCTTTAATTTATTTGATATGGCATTGGAACTAGATAATGTTGAATATGAACCAGAACAATTCCCTGGTGCAATAATCAGATTATACAAACCAAAGGTAAGTTTATTGTTATTTAAGAATGGAAAAATCATCTGCGCTGGTGCTAAATCAGAACAAGATGTTATTGAC
>Ga0268276_1002720_pt1 | contig 14656 bp, 15 predicted proteins | sample saktaG_4_FD_190145 | JGI IMG/M metagenome (GOLD analysis project Ga0268276, IMG submission 190145) | Saline water microbial communities from Sakinaw Lake, British Columbia, Canada - sak_2010_1_5_45m | ecosystem: Environmental > Aquatic > Non-marine Saline and Alkaline > Saline ...
TCGGCCAGCTGGGGATATTTTTTCTGGAGCTCGCGCATGATCCGCGTCCACTCATCGTAGCCGTAGTAGCGTTTCCAGCTCATGGGATAATCGAGCTCGCCGTGGTATCCGCCCGGATTGGTCTGGAGCTTGGATTGGGCGACGAGGGAACCGGCCAGGAGAACGGTAAAAAGGATGGTCCATTTCGTCTTCATGGCATGCCTCCTACTGGACCTTGACGTCCTGGACCCGGGTCCCGCCCTTCTGGGAAGAAACCACGATCTTCAGGGGCGCGTCGCCTTCGATGGCGACGAGCCAGCGGACCTCGCGCCGGGCCCCTCCCTGCGTGACCTGGGTCGGGCCCGGAGGCCCGCCGCGCCTCTGGAATTGGGGCGGCGGCGTCATGGACACTTCTGCCGGCCCGCCGGCCCGCATCCCGCCGCGCCCCTCTCCCCCGCCGAGGCCCGGGATCCTCATGGCGCCGTCGAGGACGCCGAGCCGCTGATAGGGCGTCCCCTGGAGGAACGTCACCTTGTCCCTGTCGCCGACGAGCCAGACGACGTCCGCCCGGTTGCCGCGGAGAGCCGAGCCGCGGGCCGTGTGCGTCGCCAAGGGGCCCTTGTTCTCGACGACCGCGGTCACCTCGACGATCCGGTATTTGCCCTTGGCTCCGCCCTTCTTGATCCTGACCTCGCCGCCCGCGGTCACGGCCGTCGCCTCGCGGGCGTTCTCGGCCGTATAGAGGAGCCGGGCCTTGGCCTCGTTGATGACGACCTCGGGCAGGAGGCCCGCCCGGAACATCTCGAAGCGGTAGTGCTTGTCGCATACGCCGAGGAGCGGCTCTCCCGGCCAGGCGTTGGACGAATACCTCGGGATCCAGCCGCCGATCTCCCCCTCGCCGAGTTCGGGGTGTTTGAACGGCTTCCAATTGAGGAAGAGCTTGCCGCCGTATTTCTCGTCCTGGAACTTGAGGAGGGCGCGGTCGAGCGCCAGGCGCACCCCGGGCCCCTCGTCGTTCCCTTCGGCCCCTGCGGATCCGGCCAGCCGAGGCAGGCCGGGGATGTCCGTGGCCGGGTTCCAGAGCTCGGTCGTGATGGACCAGATCCCGAGCTCGAGGAAGTCCCAGTCGGTAGTCATGCCGAAGCCGTAGCGGCGGTCGTTCAGCTCGTCATAGCTCACCGTCCAGCCGCGGGGGAGCTCGTAACCGCGCTCGATGGCGTACTTGTTCTTCGAGGTCTTGCGCAGCTCTTCCCGGAGCGCCGGTATGGAGGCGGGGTTCTTCCAGGCCTCGGGCACGGTCTCGCCGATCGTCTCCAGGTACTTTTTGCCCATGACGAAGTCGAGCACGGCCACGTCCCTGGGATCGAGACGCGTTGGAGGCGCCGTCCCGAGCGGCCGGTAGGTGAAGCCGCCCGAGGTGTGGTAGAACTGGGCCATGAAGATGTTCGGGTACGAGACGAAGAACTCGGCCACGGCCCGGGACTCGGGGGCCGAGGTCGGATAGTCGCCCGACCCGCCCGCGAACCCCTGGTCGTTCCACCAGCCCTCGGGGAAATTCCGGTTGAGATCGATGCCCGCCTCGGGGTCTTCGCCCCGCCGCTTGTCGCCGTCGTTATCCTTGTCCTCGACGACGACCGACCAGCGCGCCTTCTCCGTCTTCTCGTTCGGGCGGATCCGGACCATGAGCCGGGGGTCGACGTCGTCGACGACGAACGTCCCGTTCGGGTCCTTATAGCGGAACTGGGTGATGAGGCCGTCGCCGTTGAGGTCGTCGGGCCCGTCCTCGTTGACCTTGCCGTCGCCGTCGTCGTCGCGCATCATGCTGTTCTGACGCTGGGAGATGCCCTTCTCGAGGCTGTTGAAGACGCCGTCGGGGTTGACGATGGGGCAGATGTAGAAGGTCTTGGCGTCGACGAGGGCCGTCGTCTCTTTATCGACGCCGTAGCCCGTGACCAGCTTGTCAATCGTGTAGAGGCAGACCTCGTTCCCGGTGTATTCGTTGCCATGGGTCGCCCCGCAGATCCATTGGCCGGGCTTTCCCATATAGGGTTTCATCGGGGTGACGTTCTTGACGCCCTCGGCCCGCGGATTGCGGAGCCGGACATTGGCGTCGACGGTCGTCCCCGTCTTCATGTTCGAAACGACGAGGACGTAGATCGGCCGGCCCATCGTGCTCTGGCCGATCTCCAGGAGCGCCGTGATCTGCGGGTAGGCGGCGGCGACGGCCTTGAGGTATTTCGCCGTCGCCGGGTAGCCCTGGTAGTCATCGAAGGATATCGGCACCTTCTGGGCCGCCCCGGCGGCAAGCGCCGTCAATGCGACGGCCAAGACCACGAGCCCGATGCGCTTGAAGAACCCATTAGGATGGTAGGATGTCACGCTGTCCCTCCTCGTCGACGGTTTCGTTCTTCCGGCCTTTCCCCCGGTCGGAGACGCTCACTATATCGCTTTTTCATTTAAAGCGAAAGAGGAAGAAGGGGGACATGTACTTCCGGTACGTGTCCCCATTCTTTATCCAGATATTTCCCAGAAGTGCGGCTCCGGGCTGCTCCGCCGCACTTCTATCGGTCGCTCCCAAGAGTCCGCTCCCTGCCGGTCCCCGTCACAGCCCGGGCGGCGCTAAGACGGCCGGGAAAAAATTAAGAGGGTGGAGGCCGTGCGAAACAGGGGCTGAGGGTGTCGTCGGAGTGAGCATAAGCGGTGATTTCGCTGGCTAGAAGCCGGACGAGGGGAGTTTCAGGGGAAACCGCCAAAACGTGTTTGAGCTCGGCGTAGCGGACGCCGAGCGAGTTGTTTTGGTGCCGAGTTCGGCGCACTAGCCGGCGTGAAAAATCACCGCAGCGAACGAAGACGATATCCGAGGCCTCATCACGGAGAATCCGGGCAGCGTCCCAAGGCCCATCTCACCTGGTTGCACCAGGCGCGGGAACCCCATATAATACCTGCACCGCGGGCGGAAAGCGGCCGCAAAGGAGACCGGAATGGACACTCAACGGACACTGACCCTGAGCGGGCGGCGGCTCCCGCGCGTGCTCAGCTTCGTCGCCGGGTCGGGCATGATCGCAGCCTCGTTCATGACCATCGACCACTTCTTCCGGGCCAACTACCCTAAGACGATCTTCGAGGGCTCGTTCTGCGACATCAGCGCCTTCTTCAACTGCGACAGCTCCGCGTTCTCTTCGATCTCCCAGGTCATGGGCGTCCCTATCGGCTTTTTCGGCATGTTCATGGGCGCCCTGGTCATCCTGGGCACGATCTTCCCCTCGGAGGCCTTCGAGCGGACCAACAAGTCGCTCTCCCTCCTCAACGTCCTCGGCGTCGTCAGCCTTTTCAGCTACGCCGTCTTCGTCCTCGGCAGCCTCTGCCTCCTCTGCTCGGGATATTATCTCTTCTCCATCATGAGCTTCGTCCTCTTCTGGAAATACGGCATCGACCGCGAGACGAAGAACATCTTCCGCCGCTGGGTCCGGCCATCTTTCAAGCTCATCGTCGTCTTCGGCCTCGCCGCCCTGGCCGGCGCCACCGGCATGGTCGAGTACCACAACGCCCGCAAGGAGGCCCGGTCAGGGACGGCCATCAACATCGTCAAGCAGTTCTTCGAACTGCCCAAGGTCGCATTCCCCAGCGTCCTCTCGCCCTACTGGTCGGTGAGATCGACGGACAAGTTCGAGGACGCGGCCATCCAGGTCATCGAATACACCGACTTTTACTGTCCCGACTGCCTCTACCTGAGCCAGCAGCTCGAAAAACTCAAAGTCGATTTCGCCGGAAAGATCAACGTCGCCATCCAGTTCTTCCCGCTCGACGGCGCCTGCAACTCGGTCGTCCCCGAGAAAGCCAACCTCCACCCCGGCTCCTGCGAGATGACCTATATCGCCGCCGGCAACCTGGCCCGCTTCGCCGAGATCCACGACGAGATGTGGGCCAACTACAACTCGCGAAAGGACCCGGCCTGGCGTGCCGCCCTGGCCAAGAAATACGGGACCGAGGGCGCCGCGAACGATCCCGCCCTCCACGAACTCGTGAAGAAGATCATCGACACCGGGGCCGAGTACGAGAAGACCTCGGAGAAGTTCTCCCACGGCATCCGCTCGACACCGACCATGATCGTCAACAACCGGATGATCATCGGCACGCTCCCCTACGAGCATATGAAGGCCATATTTCAAGCCCTGGTCGAGGAGCACGAGGGCGGGCCGAAGAAGTTCATCGAGAACTGGATGCCGCCAGCCAAGAAGAAAAGGAAATAGGCCCTTTCAGAGCCAGAGCGAAGCGGCCTCGGGGACGGCGGAGCGGTCGTCGAGCGTGATCGCGTCGCGCGGGCAGGCGTTCCGGCAGATGCCGCAGCCGTAGCACTTCTTCCAATCGACGCGGGCCTTATCCTTGCGCTTGTGCGGGGCGAAGGCCTCGAACGGGCAGATCTTGACGCACTCCCCGCAGCCGCTGCACTTGTCGGCGTCCACGCGGGCCACGTACTCCGACCGGAACATGATGGGCGTCTTGTGGGTCAACGTGGTCTTCATGGCCAGACAGCCCGGGAGCGAGCAATTACAGATACCGCCGATAAAGGGTGTCACGAACGACCAGATCGTATGGCAGAGCCCTTCCTCCTCGTTTTCCCGCATCAACGTCAGGGCTTCCTCTCTTGGTAGATACTCCAGCCCGCCGGTCTGGGGCCCGATGAGGTAGTCGGAGTCGATGCTCTTGAGGATATTGACCAACTCGCCGCCCTGCGGGCTTAGGCTTATCCCGTAGCAGTAGCGGTGCTCGGGCCCGAGCGTCACGTGCCGGCATATGCAGGCCAGCCGCACGACCGAAGTCGTGAAGCCCAGGATCTTCTCGATGTCCTCGATGGGCACGACCTGGCCGAAGTGCTTGACCATCTGTTTCCCGGTGATCTTCCGCCGGATGCCGCGGGTGAAGAACGCCGGGATCTTGTCGAGTTTATTGAGAGCCCGGTCCCCCTTGGCGAGGTGCTCGGGCGAGGCGAAAAAGCGCTCGATGTATTTCCGCCTGCCGAGGTCGCTGAGAAGGTCTTCAGAGTAGTTCCGGGCGTCGAGGTACCACTTCTTCCCTTCCCCGTGCTGATGGCAGAAATCGCACATTTTAGAGTTTAAATTCGTGATTCTCGATGAACTCGGGAAACAGCCGGACTCTCTTCGCGCCTTCCGGCCGGTAAAGGAACGGCGCCACATCGTCGGCCAGGCTATCGAAGTCCAGCTCCCGGCAACGCGTGATCAAACGGGCTCTCAGATCGTGGGCGCTCTCGATGCGGAGTTTTTCCTTGAGATATGCCGGCCGGGGCTCGGTTTTGCCCCACAGAAAAAGCGCGTCGAAAAAATCCCGCCCCATGGGCCGCGGCCGCGAGAACATGCAGAGAATTTTTTGGGCCAACAGAAGGTCCGCCGGGGCGACGAAGATCCGACCGAAAACGTCGAACTTGTCCATTAGGAAAGCCACCGGCTCGTAGGGGAAACGCTGGGGCTCGGCGTCGACCCGAAGATGAATCTTCTCTCGAGGATCCCGGGAGAGATTCATGAGTCGAAGCAACCCGGGGAACCGGAGCGACAGCCGAAAGGCGCCTGCCGCGACGGTCGTCGTCTCCAGCGTGAATCCCTGGAGCCCCATTTTCGACCGGATGAGCTCTCCCAACGACTCGAAGGCCGGCAGGTCGAGGCCGCGGTTGTCGAAATCGAGGTCCTCGGAAAACCGGGGGTTGCCATGGACGATATGGATGGCCGTTCCGCCCATGAAAGTCAGCTGGTCGCCGAACTTGGAATCGTAGATGACCTCCAGGACCTTGTACTGAAGATACTCCCTGAGCAGATTCCGTTTGAAGGCCCTCAGCGGCTCCGGAAAATAGGAGACAATTTGATGAAGATCGAGCATGGCCTCCCCCTCTAGGTCCGGCTCCTTAGATGGTTCAGAAAAAGATCGACCCGTAAAGCAAACGCCTTACGGGCGTAGCGGGCCACCGCGGCTCGAAGGTCCCGGCTGGCGACCGTCCGGAAAAACCGGTCCGTGTCGATGCGCAGGCTCTCGAAATCCAGCGCGCTCCGGTAGCGCGGATTCAGGTAGAGGAAATCCAGGACCGCCTTTTCCGGTCGGGCGATCTTGACGCGCTTTCCGCGGACGGACACGAGGTCATAGCCGAAAAAAAGGTCGGGCCTCACCGTCCGGAAGCGGAATTCGGCCAGCTCGGTGGAGAATCGATAGGTCCGGCGGGTCGATATAGAAGTCACCCCGAAAACGCTTTCCGGGATCAGCTGATAATGGGCCAAAGCCGACTCCAGGGAGACGTAGGATGGCTTGTAAATCCGGTTGGCGATTTCGAAGAGGGCCATTTCGTCAAGCGGGAGGTCGGCGAAGACATAGAATCCCTTGAGCACCTTGCGGATATACCCCTTAGCCTGCCAGTCGTTCAGGCGCCGGCGATGGAACCCGGGTTCGACCCGAAAGATATCGCGGAGCGAGAAAACGGTGAAATTCTTCAAGGAGTCGCGTAAGCTGTGATAGTTCATTTCGTATTCGTGCTTAAAATAGCACTAATGAGAAACAACATCAAGCCAATTCTCAATGAAAATCAAAACCTGGCCCTCATCGGCCGCAAGAAGCTGGCGAAATAAAATCGGGAATAAAATCGGGGACAGCCCGGCTTTACGGCGTCAGGTTCTCGTGGGCCATGAGCAACTTGACCTGGGCCAGCGTGCACATGTGGATCATCAGGCAGTCGGCGTAGTCGGTTCTCATGCGCTCGAGGCACTTCATGAACCGGTCCCGGATGTCGGCCTTGGTCGCCGCTTTTCTGAAGGACAGGTTGAGTTTTGTCGTGATGAACAGGGACTTCCGGTCGTGGGTCTGGAGGACCTCGCCGATCGTCCGCTCCGAGCCGCCGGTATTCCTTGATCTTGGGCATCGGCTTGTCCTTCGCGGGAGCCTGGGCCGGCGCGGCCGCGACCTGGCCGAGGGCGCGCTCCTTGGCCTTCAATCCGGCCGCCGAAACCGCGGCCAGCGACGCCCCGATGAATCCTCGCCTCGAGATCGTCATAATGTAGATAAGCCGGCCGCGGCTATGGTATAATTCGCCTAGAAACAGATATTAAATGGTTAAGAACACATTGAAGCTCCAGGCTTTCGAGGCCGAAAGAATCAGGGCCGAGAAGGTCGACGTCGAGCAAAATCTCCGGATCCTCGATGCCCTCTATGAAGAGGCCCTTATGCTTGGAGCATTGCCGCCCAAGGACCCACTGGATGGGATCGAGGTCAAGATCCGGGTTGCTAAGGCGGTGAACAATGTTCAAAGATCTGATTAAAAAGATCGCCGCGGAACTCGCGTCGTGGCTGGACGGGCCCGGGACATCGAAGACGTCAAGGCCATTCTCTTGAAGAATCCGGACTACGACAACAAGTATATTAGGAGCTGGCTGGCGGATTTCGAAAAGAGCCTTGAAGAGAAGCCACTCCAAAAATTTGAGGAAATTATTTTATCGATCCAACGCGAGGCTGCTAAGAAACTAGCGAGGCTCGGCGGCACAGCCAAAGATCTGCGGCCGATTCCCCGCAGACGAAGCCATTCCTAATCAGCTTCCCCGGCTGAATTCGCTCGACAAGGTTGCCGCCAAATTCGATGTCCTTTTTCCCTAGTTAGGGACATGTGCCTCTGGCAAATGTCCCCTTTCCTTGGAAAGCGACCGCATGGAAGCGACCAGGGTGAGTTCGGCGGAGCGGCAATAATCAGGCTAATTCGGAAATTGGTATTGTGTCCCCGAATTAGGGGAGGAACTGCTGGGCGTCGATGGCGATCGCCGAGCCGAGGTAATAGGCCGCGGCCCGGGCCACGGTGAAGACGATGAAACCCATGACGACGATGGCCAGGCCGACGAGGGCGATCGCTTTGACGTTCGAGACCTTCTTGGCCAACCCTTGAGGCGCCAGGACGTCCCAGAGCGATTTCCCGACGAAGAGGATCATGACGGTCAGGCCCAGGGCCAGTCGGTAGCCGTTGATCCTCCCGTTAGCTTCGTCCGAAGCGTCGAGCCGGAAAAACGGCGAAACGAGCCAGACGGCGAAGAGCAGGACCAGAGCGGTCATGCTAAGGGCCAGGACCTTTTTAGAGTCGAGCGCTAATCTCATCTGTCCCGATTATAAGCCCTCTTTAGCCGCCTAGTCAATTTTTATAGCCCGCTGTACTTTTCCAGGAGCTCGACGTGCTTGCGCTCCTCGCGCCGGAGGATCTCGGCGAAACGCGGCTCGCCGCGCAGCTTGTTGTAGAAATAATCCCGCGTGTTGTTGAGGAACGGGAAGAAGTAGACGTAGTCGTGGACGTCGTCGAAGCACTTGTCGATGGCGAGCTGCATGTTGCCGAGGGCCTGGTCTTTCATGCCCAGGGCGGCGTAGACGCGCGACAGGTAATAGGTGTGGAGGGAAGGCCGTCCCGGATCGAACGCCGGAGCGATGGCCGCCAGGGCCGCTTTCTTGTCGCCCCGCGCCGCCGAGATCAGGGCCCGGATAAAGCCGGCATAGGGATCCGCCGGGGCGAGGGTCTCGGCCACGGCGAGCTCGGCGGCGGCCGCGTCGTATCTCTTCATCAGCACCAGCACCCGGGCCCGGTGGCATCTCGTCCGGTAATCCCCCGGCTCGAGATCGACCATTCTGTCGAGATCGGCCAGGGCCGACTCGTAATAGCCCATCTGCTCGTAGGACCAAGCCCGGAGGAAAAGGATGTCGGCCGACCCTCCTCCGGCCCGGATGACTCGGCTGAAATACACCGTGCTCCGCTCCAGGACTCCGACGGAGGCCAGGAACGCCCCGACGTCGAGGAGGACGTGAAGACTTTCGGGGTCGAGCTCCATGGCCTTCTTGAGGTAGGCATAGGCCCGGTCGTTCTCGCGGCGGAAATACTCGACCCAGGCCATGCCAACGTTGGTCTCGGCTCTCTCCGGGGCCATCTCGTAGGCCGTCCGATAGTATTCGTTCATCCGGGCCAGGCTGTCCGGGTTCATACCTTCGTAGACGAAACGGTATTGGTAGGCGTCGCCCAGGCCGAGAACGGCCAGCGCGCAGCCCGGGTCGGCCTTCCGGGCCTCTTCGAAGAGGTCGATCATCTGTACGAGTTCGGCCGGCGACTGACTCAGGACGTACCGTCGCTCGACGGCCCGGGCGGTCTCGTAGAACCGCGTCGCCTGGACCGAGCACGCCAGGAAGGCGGCGGTCGAGGCGGCGGTCGGGAGGCCGAAGACCCTGCGGACATCGTCGCTAACGCGGCCCTCCATGGCCGGCATCTCCGTCTCGGTCCCCGGCACGTGGCCCGTCTTGAGGGCCTCGGCGGCCTTAGCTTCCCGGATCTCGTAATCGACACGGAGCTTCGACCCCGCCTTGGAGACATAACCGGCGAGGAGCCAGCCGGCGCCGGTCTTCGATGCCACGGCGGCCAGGTCGTTGGGCGTGAGCGGCTTTCCCGGCTCGATCCCGAGGTCGCGAACCGCGCCGACGACGACGTCAAAGCTGAACACGGTGATCTGGTCGGCGTTCCTCTGCAAATTGAGGATGAGGTGGTCGGGCACGGATTCCCGGAGATAATCCAGGCCCGCGTTGCCCGTGCTGTTGACGAAGGGCAGGACGGCCAGGGTGGGGTGTCCGCCGTTGGAGATGAAGTGCGGCCGGCCGTTGCTGATGGAGCGCCAGCCGAGGACGCCGACGACGAGAATTCCCGCAAAGGCGGCCACGACAGGCCAGCGTTTCATGAAATCCAGGAGGTTCGGCTTGACGACCTCGCGCTCGTGGAGCTTCATGTCGAGCCAGCGGTCGATCTCGTCCTGGTAGGCCATGACGCGGGCCTTGGCCGAGCCGTTGAGGCGGTGGACGGGAAGGCCGAGCTTTTCCTCCCAGCGGCGGCAGGTCCGGACATCGCGGCCGAGGTAAGCGGAGATGTCCTTCCAGGATTGGAGGACTTGTCGCGTGTTCATCGCCCTTTCCCCGGTGGGCTCGCCCTAAATTATTCATAAGAAAGGGCGATTGTCAAGTGGAGCTCATAAGGGGTCTGACGTGCTTTTTACGCCCTTCTTGGCCCGGAAAGCGTAAAAAGCAGGTCTGACCCCTTCTTAGGGGCTTAGATTGAGGGGACATGCCCCGCTTCTCTTGAAGCGGTGCGTGTCCCCGTTCTTGAGTTATAATGCTTACGATATGAACCCCCTGCACCAGAATGGCTTTTGGTACCTGGCCGGACGTCTGTACGATCTGGCCTTCGCGGGCATGTTTAAGGGCCTGCAGAGGCGGGTCGCGGCGGCGGTCGAACGGGAGAATCTCTATCCATGGCTCGACGTCTGCTGCGGGACGGGCAGCCAACTAAGGGGACATGTACCTGTGGTACGTGTCCCCGATCGCGTTGTCTGCGGCCTGGACAAGAGCCTCGGGTTCGTCCGCTACGCGGCGGCCCGGGCGCCAGGGCGCCCCTTCATATGCGGCGATGCCGAGCAACTTCCGTTCAAAGACGGGGCTTTCCGGGCCGTTTCCGTTTCCTTCGGGCTCCACGATAAGAGCCCGGACCTGCGGCGCGCGATGATGGCGGAAGCACGGCGGGTCCTGGTTCCGGGCGGCCGTTTGATCGCCGTCGATTTCGAGAATCCCTGGAACTTTAAATCGAAGGTCGGGGCGCTGGCCGCGCGGGTCATCGAACGCCTGGCCGGCGGCGAACATTACCGGAACGGCCGGGAGTTCCTGAGCCGGGGCGGATTGAGGGCTTTCCTGCGGGAGAGCGGATTCGCCGAAGTCTCGCGCCGCGATGTCGAAACGGTTTCCATCAGCGTCGTCGTCGCCCGCGACAGCCTCCGACCCGGCTTGCGGAAGGGACCCCGAACCTGATATTTTCAGGTTTTAGATGGCTAAGATAACGATGCTCGGGACGGGTCTCATCGGGACGTTCTACACCCGGACGCTCCACGGGCTGAGGAGCCGCGATAGGGTGGTCAACGTCTACTCGCGGTCGGCGGAGCGGGCCAAGGCGTTCGCCGCAGAGCAGGGCATTCCGCGCTGGACCGCGGACATGCGAGAAGCCGTTCGTGACCCCGAGTCCGAGATCGTGGTCGTCGGACTCCCCAATAACGTCCACAAGGAGGCCGTGCGGCTCGCGGCGAGGGCCGGGAAGGCGGTCCTCTGCACCAAACCCCTCGGCCGGACGGCCGCCGAGGCCCGGGAGATGCTCGATGCGGTGGAGGTAGCCGGCGTATTCGCCGGCTACCTCGAAGACCTCGTCTATACGCCGAAGACCCTCAAGTCCCTCGAATCGGTGCGGAAGGGAGCGATGGGCCGCATTCTCTGGACGAGATCGCGCGAGACCCATCCCGGGCCGCACAGCGCCTGGTTCTGGGACCCGAACCAGTCGGGCGGCGGCGCGGTCGTCGACATGGGTTGCCACTGCATCGAGATCGGGCGGAACTTCATCGGCAAAGACAAGCGGCCGCTCCGGGCTTTCTGCTGGGGCGCGACCCAGGTCCACCCGATAAATGCCGAGGACCACGCCATCGGGCTCGTCGAGTACGACGGCGGGGCGATCGGCCAGTTCGAGGTCAGCTGGACCTTCCGCGGCGGGATGGACCTGCGGGACGAGGTCGCCGGGACCGAAGGAACGATCCGTCTCGACCATTTTCTGCGCACCGGCTTCGAGATGTTCACGGCCACGGGCGAAGGCGGCTATGTCGCGGAAAAGGCCGAGACCGGGACGGGCTGGCTCTTTCCCGTGGGCGACGAGGCCCACGCGCTCGGCTATGTCCACATGTTCAAGGACATGCTCGACGCGTGGGAGGCGGGCAGAGCGCCGATGGAAACCTTCTACGACGGCTACGTCGTCAACGCCGTCATCGACGCCTGTTACAAATCGATGAAGTCGGGCCGCTTCGAACCCGTCGCGCTGGATTTGTGGCGGGGGAAGGGAGAGCCCCCGAAAACCGGCAGGAAAGGGCCTGGAATGCCCGCAGAAGGGGTAAAAGGGCGGTATCAAGGGAAGAATAAGGGTTCGGGCGGGGATGCGTCCCTGATCGCGATAAAGACCGAAAAGTTGCCCGACGGCAGGGTCAAGCGGATCCTGAAGAATAAGGCCACCGGTCGGGTGGTCGAGAGGATCGAATGAAGGGATTTTTTAAAAGGGGACATGTACTTCCGGTACGTGTCCCCGCTCTTCATGTTCTCGTCTTAGAATTTCTTGTCGCACTTATATCATAAGCCGCCTTGCGGCCGGGGCAGTGCTCCCGCTCACATAGTTGGCAGGCCACGAACCCCTCCTTAGAGGGGAAGAGAATCCCGGAAATCGACTTCCTCGGCAGCATGAGCATGCTGTCGGTCAGCCGCACGCCGATAAGGCGCTCCGTATCGCCGAATATGGAGAAGAGCTTCGTCTGCTCGGTGATCGGCCAGTCCTCGAGCGAGCCCGGGCTCATGTTGGCCAAGCCTGTGACGCCGTAGCGGGCCTCGAGTTGACCGCCCAGCCAACCCGCCGCACTCTCCAGAGCCATATTGGCCATCTCCTCGAGGTAATACTGCTTGAGGAGATCGCCCTGGGCGCTGGCGGCGCGTTCGAGCTCAGGGCCCACGGTTATGATATACGGGAAAACCTTGTTGGCCCCATCGAGGTTCTTGCGAAGGATATGACTCTCGAACGTTGCGCCGGCCACCTCGACCGTCCCCTCCCCTTTCGCCCCGATATATGCGACCTCGTATACGGCGCGTGGGCGGATAAGCCCTTGGGCGAGCGCGATGAGTTCGTCCAGACTCTCGAACCCCGCTCGCACCGGATCGAACCGCAGTCTCGCGGCGATCTCGCCCGCATCGAGGACAACCGGAATCCTATCTATGGTTTCCATTGCGGAGCCTATGATACCAGAAATTTATAAAAAAAAACGCCCCGTCCCTCGACAGGGCGTCGAAATTCCGAACGTCAGACTATCAGGTTTCTTGTTTACTGCTTCTTGCCGCGTTTCTTCTTTGCGTAAACGGCCAACGAAACTAGGCCAGTCCCGAGAAGAAGGATGGCCGTCGGCTCGGCGACAGAATAGCCGTTGCCGCCAGACCCACCATGTTTGTGATCGCCCTTTGCCCAATCAGGCCACATGCCCGCGGCACTGGCTACCGTCGAAAGGACAAAAAACAACAGAATGAAACTAAGAAATACGACCTTGGCTTTTTTCATGAAAAGCTCCCTTTTTTCAGAAATACATACAACTTGGCTAGCTAACTATCTCATAAGCCCCCCCATTTGTCAATAGAGAAGGGCCAAGACTGGAAAAAATCACCCCCCCATATCTATCTTATTTATTTTCTTATCGTTAAGAACTTGCCGGACCCCTTTTGCCCCGAATCTTCGGTTCTCCCCCTCCCTGAGCAGCCAGAGTAGCGAACCTAGGACAAAGAGCCCCAGGCCGAAGAAAATGAAGCCCCCAGACCTGTGCAGGAACCCTCCCATGATGATCCTCATGTCCACGAAGTAAGAAAGCAGGTAGAGAGTCACGATACGGATGGCGTTCTTGAAAAGAGCCACGGGGAGCACAGCCAGGGCCAACAGGGCCTTATTCCCGAGCTTCCTCAGGAAGATGTGCCCGGCCAGGACGGTAGTGATGAAGAGGGCCAGACTCGAGCGTATCCCACTGCATTCCTGGGCGACTTCGATGAAAAAGCCCGGCAGATAGAACACGGGCCCATCTTGTACGAAAGGCACTCCGAAGGCCACGAACAGCAGGCGGGTCATGTAGGCCGATCCGACGACAAGGACAGCAATGACCTTCTCAATAATCAGGACCGGTATAGGCACGGCAAAAAGGAGGAAGGCGATCGGGAAGAAGGCCCGTCGGCTGCAGTTTTTCCCGTAAAGCACAAGATAAGCGCCGCACCAAAAGAGAAGCCCCCCGAGCGTTGTCAGAGAGGCCTGGATATCAATCTCTCCACCGAATATTCTACCGGCCACAAACAGCCCGATGCCCGCGGCTACAGCCAGAATCCCCCAAGAATGGACCGATGCCGTCCCCCGGAACATCTCCCGCCTACGCCGGAAGATCAAGTAAGCACTAACCACCGGGATCAAAGTAATGTGACTGTAGTACTCGGACGTTCTCGTGTTCCGCAGTAGATCGATGAGCGGGGGTAAGGCCAACGCCAGCGCCGCTACAGTTAGCAGTGCGAACAGCCAGTCTTTCTTCCTCATGAACGTATCCGCTAAACCCTGATGAAAATCTTCCGTTTATAGAGCCAATAGCAAAGGGCCCACAACAAGCCCCAGACGGCCAGGCTCGTCAGGATCTGGGACGGCCACTCCCCTATCCAGCCGGAGAAAGCCATGGTGAACGGCACGACGATCCTGTAGAGCCAATCCGCCCCGCCCGAAAGGGCGAAAAGATAGATGAAAACCGGGTTCATGCCAACCATAACGAAAAACACAGACCGCTTCCGGAATCTCATTACGTCGATCAGCCAATACCCCAGGGCGAGAGACAAGAAAGCCAAGCCTCCACTCATGATGACAAAAGAGCTCGTACCAATGCTCCTGATAATCGGAGTCAGCAAATTGAGCGCGAGGACAAGGGTGACTCCGGCTAGCCCCACTCCCACCAAAGTAATGAGCTTTTTCTTCTGCGACCGCCCGCTCTTGAGCAACCCCGCCGCGATGACTCCCATAATGGCGAACGCCGCGGCT
>Ga0268276_1002722_pt1 | contig 14654 bp, 13 predicted proteins | sample saktaG_4_FD_190145 | JGI IMG/M metagenome (GOLD analysis project Ga0268276, IMG submission 190145) | Saline water microbial communities from Sakinaw Lake, British Columbia, Canada - sak_2010_1_5_45m | ecosystem: Environmental > Aquatic > Non-marine Saline and Alkaline > Saline ...
CGCAGCATGATATGGAGAACAAGAAAGGGATTATGCAGCCAGGTATTTTTGATTTCAAGTCGCTTTTTGATGTCGATCTGACCCTGCCGAGGAAAGAACGTTTCCAATATCGTGGATCAACGCCGGGCCATGCCATGACTTTTATCGGGGTTGATATTCAGAACGATCGACCGGAAAAATGGCTGATCGAGAATTCCTGGGGAACCGATCTCGGTGCGAAAGGCTACTGGACGATGTACGACGGCTGGTTCGACGAGTATGTATTTGTCGTGATCATCAATAAATCCTATTTGCCCGAAAATGTATTGAAGCTCCTGGAAACCACGCCGATGGAATTGCCGATCTGGGATCCGATTTCATCGATGATTTTGCAATAGTTGCATCCGTACAGGGGTTTTAGAATTGCTGAACCCAATGTTTCTCCAATGGGGATACGGTGAAAATGAATATTAATCTACCCCGGCGATTGCCGCAACTCACGACGGACAGGCTGTTGCTCAGGGCTATGCGCGCGAAGGATGCCGTCGATCTTTTTGCGCTTCGATCCGATCCGGAGGTGATGCGCTACATGGATACGGAACCGTTTGCCGCTCTCAAGGAGACGCGCGAGTGGATTCGGATCTATCGTTCACGTTTCCGTAAAAAGCAGGGAATTGTCTGGGCGCTGGCGTTGAAAGGGACAGAGCGGCAGGTCGGGTACGCCGGATTCTGGCGGCTCATGCCGGATCATTTCCGGGCCGAGATTGCCTACGCCCTGCAGCCGGAATTCTGGGGCAAAGGCCTGATGCAGGAAGCCGTACGCCAAGTAATCGCGTTTGGATTTTCGGAGATGGGGCTGCACAGTATCGAGGCCGCGATCAATCCGAGAAACGTAAAATCCAGGCAATTACTGGAAAAGATGCACTTTCGGCAGGAAGCCCATTTCCGGGAGAATTTCTATTTTGATGGCCGGTTTCTCGATACAATCATTTTTTCATTATTGAAGAGTGACTTTAAAACCGTAAATAAAATTGAGTGATCGTATGAGACCTAAAAGGCATTTATTCCTTGTGATCATGATTTTGATCGTTGGCTGGGTAACGGCCGTGCCGACTCATGGCGGAGAGCCTGAGCATAATTGCTATTCCATCCTGGTCGGGAAAGACGCCTCCGAGAACGGCGCTGTTCTCTTTGCGCACAATGAGGACGATTGGGGCGATCAACTGGTAAACTGGTACAAGGTTCCGCGCCGGCAGCACGACCCGCAGGAGATGATCACCCTGAAAAACGGCGGTCAACTGGTGCAGGTCGACACGACCTGGGCCTATCTCTGGTTCGAATTGCCCGGGATGGACTTTGGCGACAGCTATATGAACGAGTGGGGCGTGACGATTGCCTCGAATGCCTGCCCCTCGCGCGAAGACCGCGCTGATCTGACTGACGGCGGAATCTGTTACTGGCTGCGCCGGGCCATGGCCGAACGGGCGACATCCGCCCGGGAAGCGGTGCATATCGGCGCTGCACTGATTGAGGCGTTTGGCTATGCCTCGTCGGGCCGGACCTATTCGATTGCCGATCCGAACGAAGCCTGGATGCTGTCGGCCGTTCAGGGCCGCCATTGGATAGCGCAGCGCGTCCCCGATGAGGCCATGGCGATCATCCCGAATTATTATACCATTACCTCCATCGATCTTACGGATACGCTGAATTTCCTGGGTTCGGCGGACATCGTCGATTACGCCGTGGAGCGGGGCTGGTACGATGCGCTGCAGGACGGCGAGTTCTGTTTTCGCGAAGTATATGGAGCGCCGGCGGCGCTGGAAGATATGGGCAATATCGCCCGCAAATGGCGCGGCCTGAATCTGCTTGCCGGGACGCCATATTCGCTCGAAGATGATTTCCCCTTTGCCGTGAAGCCCCGCAGAAAGGTGAGCAAAACCGACCTGATGAAAACTCTGCGCGATCATTATGAAGGCAGCCGCTTCGAGTGCGCGGGAAATCCGCATGACAACGTAATTCACACGATCTGCGCTTCGGTTAATCAATACGGCTTCGTGGCGGAACTGCGCAGCGGAATGCCTACGGAGATCGGCTCCGTGATGTGGCTGGCGCCGCGCCGGCCCTGCGTGCAGCCGTTCATTCCGATCTATTGCGGAAGCACGGCCATGCCGGCGGGGTTTGCTTATACGGATTTCCAATCCGCGCTCGAACAGCATTATAATTTGCCGGAAGATATCTATGTCCCTAAACCGGAACCGGCCTACTGGGTATTTGCGGATTATTGCCGCAACATCGATTCCGCCTGGATGATGAAGTACCCCAAAGCCGCGCAGAGGGCGGCGCGGCTGCAGAAACGCTTATTACGAGCCCAGCCGAGAGTGGAGCGGAAAGTGCTGAAAATAGAAAACCGGAATCCGGAGACCGCCAGCCAAATCCTGACGATGTATACCGCCGCGGTCGCGAAGAGGTTGTGGAAGATGAGCAGGTGAAAAATTCAAGCCTCCCGGAGTGATGCCTGTCCCGGAGTGGCGGGAAACCTCCGGAGGTATTAATCAAAGAATTCCCCTTGGCTTGCCTCGGGGTTACCTTACAAAAGGAAGAGTTTGAGAAACCCTGGTGTCTCATTTGAGACTATTACCGATAAGATACCTCGATGCTTGCGTCGAGGAGATTCAATCAAATCCGTTTTATCATCTGCAAGTAGCCGTTCTGAATTTGCAATAGCGAAAAATCGTTTGCTTCGTAATACTGGCGAAGTTTCTGCACATTCCGGCATTCCACCAAGGCCAGTCGCCCGCCAGTAAAATATTGAACACGTGAGATAACCTTAAATATCTGTTCGAGAATATATTGACCGGTAAGTTCCTGACGAAAGGGATCATTTTTTCCAAGTTGTCCGATCAGGACCACTGGAATCACCCGGTCTGTTTTTCCAAAACCTTGTAGTTGCTTGACCTTTGTTATAGAGACCGATTCATCCAGAGATAGACCTTTCAAAGCAATGGAGAAATATCCCAGCAGATGAATTTCATTTTTGTCATTTTCTTCAACTCCTGCGATTATGTAGCTTCGACATATATTATGTTCTTGAAAATCGATAGCATTATTATGTAGAAAAGTCTCAACTTCCGATTCAAGGGAACATAAAAAGGAATTTAAAAAGATCTGAATCTGTGATTTATCTTGCTGACCTATGAGGTCTTCGAGTGAGAGCAGTACTTTTCGAATAGTTTGGCCCCTTCTTTCAGGTTCCGGTCAATATTCCGTGAACTGATATTTCCAGTCACAGGTTTTGGGTCGGAGCCCAGTACTTTCCCGAGGCGCTTGACGCTGGCTTCTGACTTCACTTTGATGTCTTTGGTAAAGGATCGTGTTGACATGTTTTCTCTCCGGAAAAATATAGTGTTAATAACTGAAAATTACAACAGATGTATTCAACCTCCGGGAGGATTAGCCGAGGTCCATACTGTTTCCTTTTTTCACGATATCGTTGAAATTTTACACGCCTTGAATTCCAATCTTGAAAATAAGCTGTTGATATTGTGCGACTTACTGTTCTGGTACGGGCTTTGTTGCCATAGCATACGGGGATGCCGATGGGGGACAGCCCCTGAACAGGACGGGTATCAGACTGGCAAGGTAGATTAACGGCGGAGGGGAATCTACCTTTGCCTTTTTATAGCCGGGGCGGCTGCCTTTCCATCGAATATTCTGCGATTCCTAGTGATTTGGCGTAACTTACCCGTTACCCGGCCCTCTAAAGGCCAAAGAAGGGGACCATTGGTATGAAAATAGCCATCATCACTGCCCGAGCGAAAAACAACATTATCGGAAAAAGCGACCGGCTGCCTTGGCATTTGCCCGAGGACATGCGGTATTTTAAAGCCAAAACCGCCGGGCATTTCGTCCTGATGGGTCGTAAGACCTACGAATCGATCGGCAAGAAACTGCCCGATAGAAAAGTCATCATTGCGACCAAAGATCGATCTTTCCAGGCCGATGATTGTATCGTTGTAAATACGATCGAAGCGGGCATCGCCCATGCCAGGCAGCAGGGCGAAACTGAACTGTTTATTGCGGGCGGGGCGAGTATCTATGCGCAGACCCTGCTGCTGGCCGATCAGATTTACATGACCGAAGTTGAGCAGGAATTTGAGGGTAACGCCTATTTTCCCGATCTCGATCCCACGATCTGGCGCATCTGTAACCGCGAGACGCTGCCGCCCGAAGGCGACCGGTCTTTCCCGCTGACGTTCACATTTTATGAAAAGCGCAGCAACCTGCCGAAGTGCAGCGCGTAAGATTTTCCCGGATTTTATCCGACTCTTATTCCGTTTATAAAGAAATAATTCCCACCACTGACTGAGACATCAATCCGTCGTTTCTAAGAATCCCGCCAATCAAACATCTGAAATACCGGGAATTTGGGACGTCGGTTATGAATTCTCTTGCAGCCTTTTCAAAATAAATTATTAACTTTAGCAAACAGAAAACGATGGGATCGGATTATATGAAGCGGTATGCAAAGTTGTGGGTGTTGGTTCTTCTGTCTGTTCCGGGACTCCCCGGCTGTTCGCCCGCTGGTTGGAACGATCCGTATCTGATTCTGCAAAAGTACTATAATGCGATCGGCGGAATCCGCAGAGTCAAAGCCGAGAAGACCCGCTATTATGAAGGCACAATCACGATTGTGAATCCGGGATATGAGGGGACGATCAAGATCTGGGAGAAATTACCCTGCCTCAGCCGCTCGGAGGTGGATTTTGGAGAGGTCAGCAATATCGAAGCCCAAAATGCCGTGATGAACTGGAACGAGGATTGGAGCGGCCGCATTCATATCGCCGATGACAGCCTGACGTTGGGACGCAAGCGAATCGATCAGCTGCTTAACACCTGCGATCACGCCAATCGAAGATCGAAGAATTTCCGGCTGAGTTACGCAGGGACGGACTCGCTGGGCAGCGATCTGTGCCGGGTGATCCGGATATTAAACACGCAAAACAGCGATACCACCTACCAATATTTCAGTGTCGATAATGATTATCTGGTGAAGCAGGTACGCAAGCAGGATGAAGAGATCAATATACTCTTTGCGGATTTTCGGGAGTATGACGGGATTATCCGGTCTTTTCACTGGGTCATCGAATACCCCGCGTACGATCAGCAGCAGATCATCGAGATTCACAAAATAGAGACGAACCTGGACATTCCCGATTCGATCTTTCAGGCCCCGGAGCTGGCCGATTACAAATAGCCGGAATGCAGACAGGTTTTATGGGAGAAACGCCCGATTTCTCTAAAACCGGAGTTAAGGGGAATTGCTATCAGTTATCTAAATTAATATGCAAACAGAGACGCAACTATGAACAGAATCGGTGAATTCATTTTATCCCACAGGCTGCTCCTGATGATATTGATTTTGGGGCTGACCGTGCTGGCCTTTTTTCAGATGAAGGAACTTAAGATCGAGGACGATGAAACGACCTGGTTTTCGCAGAACGACCAAACCCTGGCCGTCTACCATGAATTCAAGAATAATTTTTCGTCAACGAATTTCGTCGTCGTGGCTTATAAAACCGATAGTATTTTTACGGCCCCGGAGATGGAGTACCTGGGACATTTAACGGACATCCTGGCTGAAGTTCCCTATGTTACGGAAGCCCTGAGCCTGGCGAATATCGATGACATCGTCGGGACCGAGGAGGGGCTGGAGGTCATAGCGCTCGTGCCCGATACCGAACTCACGGATGAAGTCGTGCAGAACATCCGGGAGCGGATAGCTATGAATCCGTTCTATGAAGGGGGCCTGATTTCAGCGGACGGCAGGACCGCGGCGATTCTTCTATCCATTGGAAATACGGGTAAGACGAAGAGTCCGCTGGGGGTTGTCACAGAAGCGCTGAATCACGATATCCGTCAGATTCTGGAGACGGAATCCCGGAAAACCGGCCGGACTTTCTATCTCAGCGGTGACCTCATCAAAGACGGTGAAATCGAAATCATGATGTCACTCGACATGGAACGGTTTTTCCCGCTATCGCTCTTGCTCACGGCTGTGATTATCTTCGTGCTGTTTCGAAGCCTGGTAGCGGTGGCCATCTCGCTTCTGACCGTCATAATCGCCATGGTCTGGACGCTGGGACTCAAGGGCGCGTTCAATTCGCCGATTACCCCGGTTTCCACGACGCTCTTTGCACTGATCACGATCATCGGGATTGCGAACGCCATTCACCTGATCAGTCATTACCGGCTCGAATTCGCAAAGACCGGGGATGCGCGCAAGTCTATCCTGAAAAGCTATGGCCTGGCCGGCAAGGCCTGCCTGTTTACGTCGTTGACCACCGCGATCGGCTTCGGATCGCTGGTCGTAAGTTCCATTCCCGGAATTCGCAACCTGGGGTTCTTCGCGGCCTTTGGAATTATGAGCACCTTTCTGCTTTCGATCATCATTGTCCCGAGCGGGATCATGCAGTTCGGAATCCGAAGCGCCACCAGGCCAAAGTCATCCGCGTCTACCCGGCCGATGCTGAGGTCAATCGCCAATTTCAACCGCCGGCACCCGCGCTCAATTTTACTTGCCGGGCTCGTGATTGTCGTATTCATGGCTTTCGGGATTCCCCGCATAAGGGTGGAAGGTTCCATGCTGGAATATTTGAAGAAGAGCACGCGCCTGCGCATCGCTACGGATTTTATTGACCAGAACCTGGTGGGGGTTTCCAGTACCGAGCTGGTTCTGTACGGTGAGGCGGATGATTTCAAGAACCCCGATTACCTGCATAAGATCGAACACCTGCAGGAGACCGTTTTGGCCGACCCGAAGGTTGCCAAGGCGTACGCGATTACCGATTATATCAAATTAATTTACCGGGCGCTGAATAACGATGAGGAAGCCTACTACCGGATTCCGGACAGCCGGGAAGCCGTGGCGCAGAGCCTGTTTCTATACGAAATTGCCGGCGGCGAGGAGATCGAGGATTATGTCAGCCTAAACTACGACATCGCGCGCATATCGATCATCACCCGCCAGATGAACGGTGACGAGCGGCGCCAGCTGATTGCCGGTATCCAAAGCTATATCGACCAGAATCTTTCCGATCTAAAGGTGGAGATTACGGGATTGGATGACCTCATCAATAAGGTGACCGATAACATTATTTCGACCCAGATCGAGAGTTTCGGCCTGGCGTTCTTCGTCATTTTGATCATTATGCTGGTCGTTTTCGGATTAAAAGCCGGGTTGCTCAGTATTATCCCCAACATTTTCCCGATCGTTTTCGTTTTCGGTTTCATGGGCTATTGCGGATTTGATCTGAATATGGCGACGGCCATTATCGCGTCGATCGCCATCGGGATGGTGGTGGATGACACGATCCATTACTTTTCCCATTTCAAGGAACAATATGCGGAGGTCGGCGATTGCGATCTGGCCATGCAGCGCGCCCTGGAGAATGTGGGGAGGGCCTTGATCTTCACGTCCGCCGCACTTGTCCTGGGCTTCCTGATTTTCCTGTTTTCCAGGACCCGCATTCTGATGGACTTCGGCATTCTTTCCAGTATTGCGATCCTGACGGCGCTGCTGGGTGACCTGTTCATCGGCCCGGTATTGCTCATGAAAATCCCGGTGTTCCGGCGTAAGAATCGTTCCCAAAATTGAAAAGGTAAAAGACCTAAAGGAGGGTACAGATGCAGGCGAAGATCCACTGGCTCGGTCATTCCGGCTTTAAAATTACCGGAGAAAAAACCATCTATTTCGATCCGTACCAGATTGCCGATACGCAGAAGGCGGATATCATTTTAATCAGCCACGATCATTACGATCATCTTTCCCTGCGGGATATCGGTTTGATCCGCTCCAAGGAGACGACGATTGTCGTTCCGGAAGAAATCAATTCGACTCTGCTTGGAGATGTTCGTTCGCTTTATCCTGGCGATGCGATCGAAATCAGCGGAGTACAGATTCAGGCCGTTCCGGCTTACAATATCGGGAAGCCGTTTCACCCGAAATCGAAATACTACCTGGGTTACATCGTTACGATGGGCGGCGAATCGTTTTATCACAGCGGCGACACGGATTATATCCCGGAAATGAAGGCCATAAGGGCGGATGTCGTCATGCTGCCGGTCAGCGGGACCTATACGATGACCGCGGAGGAGGCGGCCCGGGCGGTGGCGGATATCCAGCCCAAAATCGCGATCCCGATGCATTGGGGCAGCGTCGCCGGTTCGCGCGCGGATGCGGAACGGTTCAAGCAGCTTTGCCAATGCGAGGTGTGGATTCCGGAGAAGACGTAGGACCAACACCCTTGTTTGTTAATCTCGTTACGGGGTTGTACTCCGTAGCGGTGACCGATGACGTTCCCGAGTGCAACCCGGGAACGAGGTAAAAGAATTTCCACATGCCGCCCCGTTGGGGCTGGGCTATTGTTTTCCTGGGGATTGACTATAGACATTTCATCCCTGCGGGATTCAGGGCCCGGCGTTATGCTGTTGGTTTTATCCCCAAAGTAATATCATAGTCCGAGTTCGTCATTCTGAGCGAGCGAAGCGACCGAAGAATCGGGTCGGCTAGTCGATGATTTCCGGATGGACTCGCTCCGGCTGACGCGATTTCTCCGTCCTGCTGGCGCAGACCGTTCGAAATGACTGGCTGGGGAGACAAACGCGAAAAGCAAAAAGCCCCGTTGCCGGGGCTTTTTGGGAATGTGAATTTTGATCTATCGGATTATCAATTACCGCCGCCACAGTTGTCCTTGACGGTATTGATGATGTCGACATTGACCGACGGATTCGCCACATCAGGCACGTTTATCTGCTGATTTTCTACTTTATCCTCCAGGGTGGCTTTGAAATGATACTTTGCGCCTCTTTGCAGACTCGGAATTACTACTGTTCCGGCGTAGAACTTACCGGTTTCAAAGTGATTCCCTATGCGATCCTGTGCATCCTTGTAAAGCGTATAAGCAGGATTGCTTAAGACTTGCCAATTACTACCGCTCCCATCTTTCTTATAGGAAAGCGCCAAACCGGTCGGTATTGCAGTAACATTCAGGATGCGGCAGCCTTTTGTCTTGGTGGTAGCGCTCGTACCTTCGCCGATGACCAGTTTGAATGTTACGTCGACGGAAGGGTTCGGTGGAGGTGTGAAGGTGAAATTATAATTTTGCCCGCATGGGGATGATGTAATCGGAGTCGATTTGGTTTCCCCATTGTGCGTGGCAGACAGAGTCGCTGAGAAAGAGAAACTAGCAGGTAAGTCCGGAACTCCGATAATTTTAATTTCATTTTCATCGGCTTTGAAATCTTTTGAAACGCTCATTGCAAATATAGAGGGACTGGTTATAGCAAGGGTGAGAGTACCGCCCTGTTCGTTATTCACCAGATAGATCATAGGCGGCGTTTTACTATTTGCCGTACAGTTTCCATATGTAAATCCAAAGTTCCACACCGACAAGTGGGTAGTGAAATAGCTGGCCTTGAAATTGCCGTTGGCCAGCGGCCCGCTGACAGTTGCGGGGCCTTCGTAGACCCAGTTGCCCTCTTCTTCGTCAAAGCTGTAGGCGCTGATCACATCACCGTTCTGAATCATGGCGCCGGTGCTGGGATTCAGCGTGTTGGGCGGCAGTTCGATGCTGATCTCGATCGGCGTACTGAATTCGGTAATCTCGTTGCCGTTGCCATCGGTGATGGTCACTTCCGTCCAGCCCATGGTTGTCATGACATCATCTGTGGTAACGCCGCCGACGACGATACCGCCGCCAGATCCACCTCCTGCCATGGCTCCTGTGTCCACGGTGCTATCGGAACTGCTGTAGTACTGAACCGTAGTCGTCAACTGGCCCTGAGCGGGCTGGCCGGTAGAGGTGGTGGCCTGTGTGCCGGCGGGTACCGAAACACTGGCGGAGGTTTGGTCGTTCTGGTTGGTGCTGGTCTGGGCGGTCACGGCGGTGGTCACGGTGCCGTTCTGGGCCTGACCGTCCGTGCTTTGCCCGGTGACGCCGCCCGTAGCGACCTGTGATTTGGGAGTCATCAAGATCGTAATGGCGTGCGTGCCGGTTGAGCTGATTTCGATCGTTTTGCTGTTGACATTGTAGCCCTCGGCTTTGGCGACGATGCGCAAGGCTACCGGCTCTTCCTGGGTCGGCACTACCAGGTTGTCGATACCGAAGCTGAAGCTGCCGTTTTCGACTGTCTTGCCGCTGATCGGATCGTTGTAGACGTCGACGACCGTGGCGGCATAATCGCCTTTGAAGGTCAGGGCGACCGGTTTGTTGACGAAATCGTCCTGGCTGACATCGATCAGGTTGACCAGGACGCGTGTATTGATCGGCTCGAGTTCGATGATTACGTCGAATTCATCGGCCAGGTCGGTAAGCTTCTGGAAATCGCAACTGAGGTAGAAGGTCATACCCAGGAGCAGAACGAGCAGGCTGCCAAGGATGGTTGTGTATTTTTTTCTCATTATGAAACTCCGTTTGATTAAGTTGATAAAATTAACATTTTAGGGTTCGCCATGATTGGCAGTTTAAAAATGATATCCGAAACCAAGCGACAGCACCGGATACCATTTGAAGGTTTCAATGGCCTCGTTGATGCGGCCGCTCCAGTTGACGGTCGGTGCGATCATCCCTTCGCCATCCATAGTGACTTCAGGTGAACCGATATACAGGGCGCCCAGATCGAATTGCACACTAAATGGGGAGCCGCCGGCGAGATTGCCGAAACCGATCCCGAGGTAGGGATTGATCTTGCTGGGATAGGTGTATTCGATGGCTAGGTTGCCCAGTTTTTCGGGCGTGAACTCTTTGCCGTCCATGTTGTAGTTGCTGGTGGGCGTGACGGTGCTGCTGATTTTGATCATGTTGTAGTAAATACCGCCCGAAAGCCGGAAGACGCCGCCGGTCGGATGGAAGTCGGCAATCGCGGACAGGGCACCGAATTTCAGGTCGGCTGCGACTTCCAGGTCGAGGTCATTATCTTCCGAACGCACGTCGGAGGTGAAATTCAGAGGCAGCACGAAGTAGCCTACTTTCAAATTAAATTTTTCGCCCAGGGCATAGCCCAATTCCATTCCGGGCCCGATAGAACCGGCTTTGGCGCCGATAGCAATCTGGGCCTGAAGGCTCGCCAGACAGAATAAAAAGACCATCATGAGAAGCATGAGTTTTTTCATAGTAAAGTCCTTTCCAGAGTGACATTTAACTTTTGAAGCTATTTGTTTAACATACGCTTAAGGATAATTCGCTTGGAAATAATAGGTAATTCTCTCGATTTGTGCAAGAATTATTTGCCCAGTTTCAAGTCATGAAATAACGTTTTAGGTCGAGATGTGACCGGAGGCACCAGGACCTATGAGAAAGTGCGGCAATTTGCGCAGGCGCACATCTGGTAGAGTAAATATCGATCCTCGCGGTTACAAACCGATCTCGTTGATAAATTTGTCGATCAGGAGATTGCTGACCTTGGTGATCGATTTGGAGCCGGCGTTTTCTTCGGAATTGCCAGCGTCCTTGTCCTCCAGGATATAGTTGCCTACCACGGCATTCTTCTGGATGTTGATAACGCGTAGCGTTCCCCGGCAGCGTGCGAAGAAAAAACCGTCCGTGATCTTGTTGGTCTGGCCCGAAGTAACCGTACCAAGCAGCACCAGGTCGGCGCCGCTTTCGGCGATGAGGCTGGCGATCTGTTCCGGCCGGCTGTTCTCCAGTTCATCCGAAGTGAGCACACTGAACACATCGTTCGCGACAGCGGTGAAGCCCTTGGTGGACAGCTTCTGCAGAAGCGCATTTTCGAGATAGGATGTTTCGACGCGCTGGCCGAGGTTGGCCTCGACGATTTTTACAATCACACGGTTATCCGGGAAAAGCGTAAAGGCGTACTTTTGGTCAGGGAAATCGTAACCTTCGGGGAAATGGATGATGCCCTCGACCTCAACCTTACCGGCGCAGGCGATTTCACGCACTTCGCAGGCGGCAATTCCGTTCCTGTCCGTGTGCGCGAAGGGCGTGATCGTAGATTTGCCGGTTTTCAGCGTAAAGTCGACTTTCAGATTCGGCAGGCCGACCTGTTCCTTGCCTCTTTGCCAGAAGACCTTGACCTGCAGGGGTGTTTTCAGAGATGCGCCGAGCTTGGCCGCTTGATCGCCGCCGCGGCCTTCGACGCGGATGCCGTTCCTGATTTGATGGAGCGTGGCATTGACATCTTCCTTAAGAAGATTGATATCGGCCAGGTCCAGGGGCGACATTCCGGCCAGGTCGGAGACCGGCGAGACGTTTTCTGCTGCGGTTTTAAGCATATCGAGTGACATGAAAACCAGGCCTTTCAGAGCCAGGGCCTGGGCGTCATCGTAGTTTTTCTTGCCGATGGTGTAGGTTTCCGCGATGAGATCTTTCATCAGGGCCTTGTGAGCAATCTCGGAGAACGGCACCGCCACGAACGCGGCGTAAAGCGTGGTTTTACGGCCATCGTAAGTGTCCCGCCATTCTTCGATAAAAAACTTATCCGGCTTGACGGCGATGATGCTCTTGGAGATGACTTTGAGCTTGGATTCTGTAAAGGCGTCGGAACTGCTGATTTCACCGCTCGATTCGATCAACTGTTCGACGAATTCGCTTTCGATCTGCACACCGAGGGCTTCGATAATCTGGCGCTTGGCATTGTTAACGGCTTCGCTGCGGGCGACCGCTTCATCGGGATAGCGATTCGAAACGCCGATGAAGACGTTGTGGGGCGGATTGTCGATCCAATCCGGCCGGTCCTCCTTGGTGAGGCGTTTCTGCCCGAAGAGCGAAGCGCCCAGTAAAAGCATAAGAAGTCCGCAAATAAAAAGGCGTAGCGCAGGCGAATGGGCATAATTCCGAGGGAATGGTCTGTAAACTGGCATATATTCTCCGTTCCTTATATCGTTTTTCAATGCCCTAATCATAAAAAGAATATATGGTAATTTCAATTAAAAGTTAGGCTTTTTCGATAATTCCCGAAGGCCGGTACGGCAATGGAATACCATTTCAAGTTAGGTCCGAATGTATTATATTTGATTTCCGGAGATAAGAAAGGTACCGGTTCTGCATGGGAACAAAAGAGCGTTCGGAAAGTATTCAACCTGTGTAAATGTGCGCTGTGGCGCGCCCTGAGCGGACCGGCTCATCCCCGGTTGGAAAGCCTTTTCGAATTAGCACAGAGGAAGGATTTTAAGATGCAGATTTTGAGAACACTATTCGTGATTCTGATCCTCTCCGTCTTCGTCCGGGCTCAGTTTGTGGATTGCCAGGCGGAGATATCAATTGAGCGTATGCCGGAGCAGGAACGCAACGATCTGAAAACCCTGGAGCAGATGCTGCCGACCTATTTCGAAAGTTATACCTGGTTTGACAACAGCTACGGTATCGAGTTGCCGATCAGTATCCGCATCTTTCCGCAGAGCGTGAATAAGACCGGCGTCGACCGGACTTTTACATCCCAACTTTTCATCTCGACGATCTCCGGCGATCAGCGCTTCTTCGAGAAAAACTTCCAGTTTACGTATAAAACCAACGATCCCTTGCAGCATATCGAACTTCCGCATCCGCTCACCAGCGCGCTCGATTTTTATGCCTGGATGTTCATCGCCGGCGAAATGGATACTTACGAACCGCTGGCGGGCAACGCAGCTTACGAACGGGCCCGCGATATCGCCAACCGCGCCCAGATGTCCGACAAACCCTGGGGTTTCAAGGACCGTTTGCAGGCCCTGGACGAAATTACACGCATACGCGATTATCGCATGGTCAAATATTACTACTGGCTGATGGTGGACCTGATCAATCAGGATAAAACCGGCGAGGTCCGCGATGTAGCTTCGAAGGCCCTGGGGCACCTGGAAGATATGTTCTTCGAAAATGCGCGTGAACGGTATACGCACATTTTCCTGGATGTCTACGCCCGCGACTTTATGGCGATCCTGAAAGCCTACGGTGATGAAAGTCAGTGCAGCAAATTGATCGAGCTTGACCCGGATAATAAGAAAGTCTACGAGCAGATACTCGCTGAATAATCAGCGGATGTAAGCGGAGTATTGCCGTTTCCCCAATAAAAAAGCGCTCAGCGCCACCGATCCGCGATACATACGGGTCATTACCTGGCGATCCCGCAGAACCCTGATCCGGCCCACCTGTTGCCTCTTCCTCATGATTTTGCCGATATGAGTCAGAATCCACAAATGCGCTTTGAGGATGGCCGCGGCGCGTCCGAAATCCCGGCGGAGCAGTGAGAAGAAGATTGCCATATATTCCAGCATCAGCCGGATCGGCAGAAAATACAGCGTCAGCAATCCACGATAATTGGATAGAAACATGAACAGGCTGTTGCGGTGATTGAGGTATTTCTTGAACGGTGATTCGGCTGCGAGGGTATAACCGGAGCGATGCCGCACGAGGGCCCGGGGTTCAATGACGCAGCGATAGCCCATAAGCTGCAGGCGCCAGTCCAGGTCGATCTCTTCCATGTGGGCGAAATACTGCTCGTCGAAGAGGCCGGCCTCCAACAATAGCTGGCGGCGGGCCAGAAAGGCGGTCCCTGAAGCCCAGAAGATGTCCGGCGGCTGCGCATCGTACTGGCGCTGATCCGCCTCGATGTACTCGAAAACGCGTCCCCGCGCGAACGGAAATCCGAAGATATCCATCTCGCCGCCGCAGGCGCCG
>Ga0268276_1002726_pt1 | contig 14633 bp, 13 predicted proteins | sample saktaG_4_FD_190145 | JGI IMG/M metagenome (GOLD analysis project Ga0268276, IMG submission 190145) | Saline water microbial communities from Sakinaw Lake, British Columbia, Canada - sak_2010_1_5_45m | ecosystem: Environmental > Aquatic > Non-marine Saline and Alkaline > Saline ...
TTTTTTGGACGATCAAAAGATTTATCCCTGATGTCTTTCCAAAAATCCACATTTTTATTTAAAGCGGTTCTAACGTCTTCACTCCTCTCATAAGCGTTTACTAGCGGTCGAAGTAACTCGGCTAAAAAATTGCTTTTTTCACCAGCAGTGCTCATTAAGCCACGGGGGTATTCTTCAAAAAAAGATAGATGTTCAAATAAAAATGGGGGAATGTTTTGACATTCGTCTGCTCTACAGATGGTCACCAAAATTTTATTGCAACCGCTCCAATCTGCCGCTTTTTTGGCAAGATCGCCGCCATTGCATACACATGTAATATCCGACTCTTTGCTTATAATAAAATTTTTTATTTCTTCAATTACTGTATTTCGTTTAGTTTTTTCCTCTGCATTTTGATTTTTAGCCGCATCTAGGCAACAAATTTTTACAATCTCTAGCAAAAATTTTAATTTCTTATCGCCCTCTGATTCCCAAACTTTGCTTAATTTTTGTTGGCGAGATGTTTCTGAATTCGATTGTAAATATTCACTCAACCAGTTTTGATATTTGTTAGCCATTGGAGTCCCCTATAATTTTTTAGTCTGCGACGAATTCTAGTATAGAGCCTGTCCCAATTGCTGGATAACCCTATAAATATAGGTATTTCGATGAAAAAATAATCCGGGAAAAAGTGCGAAAAACGCACTTCTCCCCGAAAAAAGCGTGTTATAATTCAGTTTCAGATTAAAAAACAGAGTAACACACTATGAATATCATACCATTCCAATTAGAACTACGTCCAGAATATCCTGAAGTTCCGAACGTTTACGGCACACTGGATTATCGGGAATTCCGCGAAACGCTTATCAAGATCGATGAGATTCTTACCAAAAGCAATCTGGAACATGAATTAGTGACCGAAGCCATAAGACAATATGTGGTGGATAATCATATTGATAGCTTAAGATTTTATAACAGTAAACAGGCAGCATTCCATTATAAAAAATTTAGGCATGCGTTACGCTGCAATATTGCCCGACATCTTACTGGAGAATCTTATCGATTGTTTAGCATTAGACTTGCAGATAGTGTTTTGTTTCAATGGTTTGTCAATATTAACGTTTTTGGTTGTCGTAAGGCGGTATCAAAAAGCAGCTTGGAGCGTTATGAGAAATACTTTCCTGAAGAGTTAATTGCCAGAAAGATCCGCGAATGGTTAGCTGGATTATCTGATACTGATAAAGTTTTGGCATCTGGATTACATCAACCGATTGATTGCAAAAAGACTTTTACAGACAGCAGCTGTGTAAAAGCCAACATTCACTTTCCCGTTGATTGGGTGTTATTGCGTGATGCAGTAAGAAGCTTGCTGCTGGCAATTAAAAATATAAGGAAGCATGGCTTAAAACATCGCATGATCGAGCCATCTCTGTTTTTAAAACAGATGAATAAGCTTTGTATTATGATGACCCATAGCAGAAGAAAAGCGAACAGCAAAAAGCAACGTAAGATTATTCTTAGAGAGATGAAAAAACTGAGCCGCTGTATTGCCAAACATGGTAAGCGTTATCGTCAGCTGCTCAGCAACGAATGGGAAAAAACGGACTGGACTGAAATTCAAGCACAGCAAGTTATACGTCGTATTGATAACATCCTGGAGCAATTACCAACAGCGATTAAACAGGCGCATGAAAGAATTATTGGTGAAAGACTCGTTCCCACAGAAAACAAAATACTAAGTTTATACGATAAAGATGCTCACGTTATCGTCCGCGGCAAAGCTGGAGGCGAAGTCGAATTTGGACAAGGATTGCTGCTGACCGAACAAACTGATGGGTTGATTATTGATTGGGAATTATTTAAAGACCAACCGCCAGCCGATAGCAAATTACTTGAGCCAACGTTAAAGCGGATTGAAAAGGATTATGGAGCTATTGGATCAGCCTGTACCGATCGTGCCTTTGGCGCTAAGGATAACGATGCTTTTTTACGAGCACATCACATTTATAATGCCGTATGTCCCAAAAGCCCAAGACAACTTCAAGAAAAATTATCCGATCCTATTTTCCTATCATTACAAACCAGGCGCAGTCAAACCGAAGCCCGGATCGGTATTTTTAAAAATGTTTTTTTAGGAAAGCCTTTACGCAGCAGAATCACCGCTTATAAGCGCATTGCGATCAATTGGTGCGTATTGACACATAATCTTTGGGTGTTATCCAGAAAGACAATTGCGGATGAGCGTGCGTTGCTAAAAAAGCAAAGATTTAAAAAAGCCGCTTAGATTTATTCCAACTCATTGCAGCAAAGTCCACGAGAAAAGATCTCGGGAAGTTATATATTCCATATCTGGCTATTTTTAATCGAATCAAGTTTAAGTACAAAAATATAGTAAAAATATGGCGATTTTTTATTCTATTCGTTGCGCAATCATGGCAGTAAGGTAAAATTATATTCGACAGTTTCCGAAAATCCCAAAAATCGGGAAAATGGGACGCGCTCTATTTAGGTCCTAATTTTTGTTTCACAATTTTAGGGAAAACTCGTCTTCAAACCCGGATAAAAATCGAAACAGTGTTAAAAGTTATTGAAAAAAATTTGACAAACTTAAGCAGTACCCTAAAGTCAAAACCTACGGTTTTAAAGTCGGGATTTGATTTGAAACCGTAGGTTTTGGCAAGATTATGAGTTATTTATGGTTGATGTGGCTTTGTACGTTTGAAAAACTTTAATTTTCAATAATCAAGATTGCTTTTTGCAAAAATTAAAAGCGCACGTTGCGAAGCAACGTATAAGCGCGCCCTTCATGCGTCAGGTGGACTCGTTCGGAGTAAAAGCTAAGTTAGGTAAGTTACAAAATGATCAAGGCTATTCCGGTAAAAGATCAAATCAAAGTTGATTTTTTGTTACTTGGTGTTTGGTAATTCGTGCTTTTAAAAAGCATGGAGGAATTTTGGTGGTTTCCGTCCTACAGCTCCGATTTTTAAATTTAGCTTTTGGTTTATTGTTACTCCCTAACTTCTAGTTTCTGGATTTGTATTGATCGCACGTTGTTTAATTTAAAGCTCCTTAGCTTTGTATGGCGCGAGCCTTCTTTCACCTATAGACATCTTTTTCTTTTTCGGTGTTTGGTGTGGTTTTGTTGTTTCAGCGATTAGCTCTACAAGAATTCGGTTAAGGATTTGGGAACTTCGTTCCCAAACAAATTTAGTGTGAGCGTTAGCGAACTCCTTTTAGGGATTACTAAGGGAGTTGATATTTGGGGTTATCCACAAAAAACGGGTGATAACTACAGGTCTTTAATATAGGTACATATAGGAGAGAAGAAAGAAAAAAGCCAGAAACCCTTATTAAACAATAATTTACGACAAAAAAATAAAATGAAAGCAAGACAGTTTATGCGTAAAAGCAAGACAGTTTATGCGTGGATAACTTTTAAGCAAGACAGTTTATGCGCATATAATGCATTGATTTTTAATATTTTTTTGTGATTTTAAGCTGTAAAATTGCTAGCAAGACAGTTTATGCGTGGATAACTTGCCATACTCACAAGGTTATTCACAATTCAATTTTATGATTTGATCAAAACATGAGGGGAGCTTGGTTCTAAAATAAAGTTGTCAGAATCAACGTTCACTTGAGCATTTGTGTAAATAAGCAGCACTTTTTTTAGTTCCCTAACAAAAGCCCTTTTAAAATCCCTTCTACCTTGTGGACTCGTAGAATAATCAGAACCGAACTGAACCTCTAATGCTCCCCAAGGTATGCGCGTTATTTTGCTAAGGTAGCTCATACGATAAGTTAGCCAGCAATAAATATCTAAAGCCATAGGTGACCTTTTCAAAGCTTTTAATGCACGTATATCTATGGGAACGGGGTTATTAGTAATTTCTTTAAAAAATTCCTCACCTAGCGTCAAAGTAGATTCAAACATGGTTATTTGCTTTGGGTCTCTTGTTTCCCACCATAAATCCGCTTTACTAACAGGCTGAACGTTTTTTATAGCCCAATGATTGCCGTCGTCATAAGTACACGAGATAGAAGCAGAAAGCAATCTTTGCATTTGATCTTTCAACCTAGTAATAGTACCCCACCTTCCACCTGTTGGCACTAAATCTAACTGCTCCATAAAATTCGATAGAGTCTTGCCTAATACAAGCTCTCGGCTCTTAGTTCTGACTGCTTCTGTAGAAATCCAAGCAATAATAAGGCGCGGTATACTACCGTACGGTAAACCAATAACTTCAGAATCTGTTAAAATTGTCAGCCTAAAAGCTCCATTAGAACGCCTAAAGACATCCCCTTTTGTTTTGCTATGAGGCAAAGTTGCTTGAACTAATGCTCTAGCCATATAGCCCAAAGCTCCCGCTTTCTTTGCTTCGTCCTCTTCTATTGCCAATGATTCAGCGATTAACTCATTAACACTAAGCGGCAAAATAATATGTCTTGACTCCTCTAGCTCCATTGTATCTCGTAATCTTAGCCTAAATTTAAAAGTTGTTTGCTTATATAAGTAATTACTTATTTACTTATATACCCTTTTACTGCTTTGCACACCAATTCAGTAACGGTTATATTTTCATCTAATGCTTTTTGCTTGATTTGTTTATGAAAAACCTTTGAAATATTCACATTCATTCTTACTGTATCTTCCTTAGTTTTTTGCACTTCTTCTATGGCTTTCTGCTTATTAGTCGGTCTGCCAGATTTTAGTAAGGTCATTTTGCAAACTCCTTAAGTTCATTGGTTAATAATTGCATTTCTTTAGCTGCGTCTCCACTAGGTTCGCTATCTAATACGCTATTCCCAGTTGCAGCCGTTTTTGCATATACAATACGCTGAAAAGTACCGTGCTCAAAAACTGGCAAATCGTATCCACTTAATGCTTCGCGGACTTCTTTGCCCAATGTTGTATTTGTAATTTGTCTACTAATTACAAAGGCGGCTTTTGGTTGACCATCAGCAATTTTTTGTCTTTCCTTGATAACATCTACTAAATCTTCAGACGCCCAAATATCATATGGCGATGGTTGAACAGGAATTAAAACAACATCAGCGCATTTAATGGCGGCTACGGACATATTTACAAGTTGAGGCGCACCATCAATTAAAATCCAATCATAGCCATTAGTAATTGCTCTAATATCTTTATCCAATGTAGGTCTATCCAAACCGATCACCGTTATTAAAGCGCCATTACCAGCTGCGTGCCAATCCCTAGCGCTTCCTTGAGGGTCAGAATCAACAATCAATACCTTTTCACCATCTTTTTGCAAGGCTCTTCCCAAGTTAGTAGCTATGGTAGTTTTGCCTGCTCCACCTTTCTGGTTCAAGATAGCCACTATCGTTGTCATTTATTAATCTCCAATAAAATTTTAGTAAGTAGATAAGCAAATAATACTTTACTTATATAAGTAAGTAAAGTATTATTTATTACCTAGAAGCACAGTAAAGAATTATTGAGCATTATTTGCTCGATAGTAAAAAGCAGGTCGTCAACGATGTGTGTTAGTTTTACTCATAATTGACGACCATTTTAAACAATCCCGTAAAGGGGTGGCGCGCAGGTGTAGAAAGCACCCACGCACCACTAACCAAACCAACCCTAGGAGGCTGATATGGTTATCATAAGTCTAACTGAAAAGTGCTTAAAGCGGTACTTTTTAGTAAATGTTCAATGCTTTGCTCAAGTGTTAATGTTTACCTTTGTGGTAAAAGGAGGTAAACAATTATGTTAGTATTATCTCGTGGAGAAGGGGAGCGCATAATAATCGGCAACGACATCGTTATCACAATTTTGGAAGTAGATGGACGTTTTGTAAAAATTGGCATTGACGCTCCAAAAGAAATTAAAATCCTTAGAGAAGAGCTATACGAAAAAAACCCTCATGATACCTAAGTAAAAGGGATGCCACAAAAATAAGTAGCCGACCAGTTTTTTGGTTGGCTACTTAGCTAACTGTAAATAAAGTTTTTTTGGTTTTGTTATAAAATCCCGTAATTTGAAGTGCCTCACCAAACGACCATTTTTTGAGTTGAGAAGGTAGTAGAGCCTTGAAATTTTCGGCAGCTCAATTCTTTACAAGTATGTGTTTTATACGTGACCCGCTACTAGTAAAGGAGAGCTTTCCGTTGGTGGTCTTACTGATACTGCGGAGAAATATGAATCTAATTTGTGCCGTTGTTTTTCCGAAAATCCTACAACTCCCTCTAAATTACGCAGAGCCAGCTGAATCCCAGCAAGTTTGTCATCAACAGATTTATCTCTAACCAAGATTTCATAGGTTTCTTTTGACGCTTCCATTTCAAAAGGAAGTGGTAACTTTTCAAAGCGGTATAATTCTACTACGGTATAAAGCGTCCAAAACACCTTACGCATGTCTTCAAAGGTGTGACACTTTAATATAACGCTTCCATCTTTATCTTCAAATTCAATCTTTTTTATACTTATCATAAATCTATCTCTCCATACTGGGTACGGGTGGTACTACCCCTACTGGCGGTATTATTATACCACTAAAAATACCACGATCATCACGATTACTTGAAAATTTAGCCATGTTTCTGCTGTCGTCCTCACAATGAAAATATAAGCTTTCAGATATTTTTGGCTCAGGATAATCAGTAATAGTATTACCAACCCTAACCATTGGTGGTTTTCCCTGACCAACCTTCCCTGCACGCAGATCTTGCTCTAGTTCATTTAGAATTCTATTCCATCGTGTACTATCTTTTGGAAAGGAATTGAACGCATATATGACAATTTCTTTTCCCTTTTGTATCTCTGCGGCATGCTCTAAATATACAGAACCAGTAGTTATTACTTTTGCACTACAAACACCATATTCTATAATTTTTTTTAGTGTAATATCCCATGCTTTTCCTATATCTTCATATGCAACTGCAACATGGACCTTCCAACCAGTAGAAATTCCGCGAACATCTCCATTATTGCGTCCCCTCTTAGATAAATGCAAATAAAAATCATTCTGCTCCGAGCTAGCTAATTGGCAATACAAACCATCCTCTTCTCCATAGTAATTCCGTATGAGCCTAAATCGGGCTTGCATATACGCATAGGTAAAAGGGGCAGCTTCTTTTTCAATATCATCAACTCTGTAAGGTGGCAACATTTCTGTTGCGCCTGCAATATCATCCATAAGTTGAAAAGTAGGTTTACGCTTGCAACAAAAAAGACAACTTCGGCACATGTTGTTCCACCCTGTTTTTCTATCATAAATTTAGTTTTACCACATTATTATAGTACACAAAAATCAAACTTGCATGACAGAAATAAATACTCCGTTTTTTAAAAATTTAATTTTCTAGTTTTTATAAAATTAAGCAGGGCAGGGCGCGATACTTCCATAATTTTTGCAATAGACGTTTGCGAAACTTTTAACCTTAGCAGTTTTTTTATTTCTTCCTCTCTGCCGTCAAGTTTTGATTTTCCGATCGTGCCTTTTGGTCTGCCTAGAAGTTTTCCTTTAGCTCTGGCAGCAAGCAATCCTTGCTTAGTGCGTTCAGAGATTAAATCCCGCTCAATTTCCGCAAACAGCCCAAAAAGCGCAACTGTAACCTTGTTTTGCATGGTTTGCTTGCCGTCAAGCGTGGTATTTTCTTTTATAGCGATGAGCTGAACGTGCTTTTTAACTAATTCATCAACGATCTTGATTACCTGCCCTAAACTGCGACCTAAACGCGATAACTCGCTAACGATTAAAGTATCACCGGCAGTTAGGTTTGATAGTAACTCATCAAGCATACGTTCTTTGAATGAACTCCGCGATGATGTTTGCACTTCAATAAACTTTTTTATTTTGAGTTTATGTTTATGGGCATATTCTAAGATTGCTAAGCGTTGAGTATCTAACTCTTGCTTGTCAGTTGAAATTCTTAAATACGCTAAAATTTTTGGTTTCGTTTTTTGCATTTTTGGACGCTCCGCATAAAAAAATACAGTTCGTAATTGATTTTAACAACTGTGAGACATTAAAGCCAGTGTAATGCGTGAGCGCGCGCAGATTAAAATGACGGTCGATTTTTTGTGCACAAAAAAGTTTTTTTAAGTACAATTTCTTTGAAAAAAATGCGACATAACACAACATTAAAAGCTGCTGCAGTTTGGTACGAAGCCATGTGCAAACGTTTAGATATGATTGATGAACATAGCAGCTGGTGGTTATTTGCTCCTTTCTGGCAACTAAAAATAAAACATTGGCTAGAGAATTTCATAGCGGGAAGACATCAATTTACGCCGATGATGCAGTATAAGTTTACGGACGGAGTTATTCGGGTTTGGTCGTATTTAGACCGTTTAATTATGCATTTGCTGCTCATGCATATTAAGCCTACGTTTAAATATATTATTTCGCCGTTATGTTTGCATTTAGCTGGACCTTCGGCGATTAAAGGAGCGACTGCACGAATTAAGGCTGCTTTAAGCAGCGGGCGTTATCATTATGCAATACGGGCAGACGTTAAATCTTATTATGCTTCGATCAATCACAAAATACTTTTGGGACAAATTAAACAACATTTTGATGATCCGCTAGTACTGAAATATTTACACGACATTATTACTATTGCAGTAGATTACGGTGGACAGGTGTTTTTACCGATTGACGGAATTCCAACGCAAAGTTCGATTTCGCCGTTTTTCGGCGCACTTTATTTGTCCGCTTTAGATAAAGCTTTTACCAACCGGAAGGGAATTTTTTACTTGCGATTTATGGATGATGTGATAGTGTTAATCGATAACCAACGGCAGTATGCCAAAGCGCGAAAGCGCTTGTTCTCGGTATTGAAAGAATTGCGCTTAAAAATATCTCCGCATAAAACTAGGATGGGGATAGTAGATGAAGGATTTCATTTTTTAGGCGTAAAATTTGAGATGACGCGAATCTCTCAAAGCAAAACCCATGTGACGGTAGGAGTTCATAAAAGAACGCCGCGTCGGGCTTTCGTTAAGGTGCAAACGTTGCGAAATGATGCTGTAAATTCAGCGAATACACGAATGTATCTTATGCGATGGGCAACATGGTGGCATCATGCAGTTGGATTAAACATAACAGATTTACTTTATTACTGGATTAGCGTAGCAGTTGGCGGTTTCCCAGCCGTAGTTTGGGTTGGCGCTGATTGTTATTGGCAGTTGGTGTTTCCTGCCGATCCGAATAGAAAATCTTAATTTTAATTCTAACACACTGCTGAATCTTCTAATCAGCAGAGGCTGCGAACATGAGGTCTAAACATGAAGGTTTCTACGCGGGCGCTCTTACCAATAAATGTTTCTATCATGTGACAATTCTTGTCGCATCGCACCGTGCGGCGGCGACTTTCAAAGAAAATAGAATGAACGGAGATGTGTGCGATTCGCCTAAAACAACATTTCCGTGTGACGGACGCGGTGTGTGGGTAAAAGGTGAAGAAGCCGATGGGTGTGTGTATGGCATAAAAGAGAGTGATGGAAAATATCATTATGAATGCAGATACGACGAAGGACCTGGGGATAAATTGTGGATGGAAGAAATGGACTGGAATTATATTCAACGGATTTCGCGAGAAGGACGATTATTAGAATTAGAACCAAATGCTGATAAAGAAATAGCCCGAGATCACAAGTTCCTGTCTGAAATAACGCGCGCTTTAGAGGAAGCCAGAGCAGGGATAGGATCAACTAAAGAACGAGAAGAAAAAGAGCGTTTGGAGAGGGAACGACAAGCACGTGAAGTAAAAGATCGAGCCGACCGAGAAGCTAAGGAGCGCGCAGCAAAAGAACAAGCCAAACGCGCCCAGGAAAAGCGTGAGGCTGAAGAACGTGAACAAAAAGCAAAAGAAGCTGAAGCCCGGTTACATCTAGAAAACGAGGCGCGAGCGCGGGCGTTAGAGTCAGAGAAGGCTAAAGTAGCGAGGCTAAAAGTAAGCGGCGGGAGCGGCGGTCCAGCAGATGAAAGGCGTGCAGAAAAACCTGAATTCATGTTTAGTTTGCAGTTAATTCCATATAGAACCCTTACTTACGGCAAAGTATTGGGACAAGGAGGATTTGGCAGGGTATATGAAGGAGAATGGCAACACGGAGAAGTAGCAATCAAAGAGTTATTAGCGCCCAGGCTCACTGAAATAGCGATGGCTGAGTTTAGAAAAGAAACGGATATATGGGGAAGGCTGCACCACCCAAACGTTGTACAATTGTATGGTATAAGTGTTGACGAGCCACGGCATTACAGCATGGTAATGGGGTTAATGCCGGAAGGATCGCTTTATCAGGTATTACGCAATGGTCAGCCATTGAGCTGGGACATAAGGTTTCATATTGCAAAAGACATAGCAGCTGGATTAACACATTTACACGAACAAGAGATATTACATTGTGATTTGAAGAGCATGAATGTGTTATTGGGCGATGGGATGAGAGCAAAGTTAACTGATTTTGGATTATCCAAGGTAAAAGTAGAGACCAAAACCACAACTGCAACAACGTCAAAAGTGTCTGGAACGATCAGATGGATGGCGCCGGAGCTATTTAAACGTGGTGAGCATGTTAGTAAAGCCTCAGATGTTTATAGCTTTGGGATGATTTTGTGGGAAATAGCCAGCAGGAAAATTCCGTATGAAGAAACAGAAGATGATGCCATTGCAAAGGATTGGATTAAAGACGGAGAAAAAGAAATCATCCCCGAAGAGTGCCAAAGAACTTATCCAAGCTACGCTGCATTGATTTCCCGTTGCTGGGAAGAGCGTTCAAGACGTCCAACCATTCAGGCTGCTGCCGAAATACTAAAACCGCTTAAAGCAGCAATAGAATCACCTGCTTCTTTTATCAGTGGACCCGTACCACGGGATAATTTTGCCTCAGCTGCGCCGAAATAAACCGAAGAGAAAAAATGAATCCATTAGATTTAATTCTTGATATTTTAACGATTTCTTCGCGCATTAGTGGATGTATTGCTAATGTTCAGGCGAACAAAGAACAAAGCCAGCGTTTAGCGCAGCGCCTTCAAGTCATAGTTGATACTTTACGCGGATTGAGGGTTGAAGATACAGAAGCATTTCGCAAAGCATTGAACGATTTAAAAGGTCATATGGAAGACTGCGAAGCGTTTATTAAGGAATTTACCAGTAAAAAGGGATTAGCAAGAATCTTTAAGTCTGGGAAATATAAAAAAGAATTTGAACGGTTAAATCGCGGTTTAGAAGAAGATTTATTACAGCTCAATGTTGGCATTAATGTACAACAGCTTATGAATCGTGATGAAGATGAGCTTGACCGCAGAAAAGACGCAGAAGAATTACTGGGGAAACAGGATGAAATACTAAAACTGGTGGGAGAAGAAACGGAAAAAGTAGATGATATACGCCAAATACTAACAGATTTATTTGCTTTTTTGCGTCAAACCAGTAAAAGCAGCGAAGCAGAATTATCTGATATTTTGATTGAAGCGGAAGAAGTTGAATGTGGTGAAGAAATCACGAAAGAAACAAAAGGAACAAAAGGAGCAAGCGTTATTTATCGCGGTCGTTTTCGAGGACAAGATGTTGCGGTAAAAACATTTGTCCAGGTTTTGGATGATACGCTACGCAAGCAATTTGAGCGTGAAGTCCGTGTTCTAAAATTATTGCGCAGTGATCGGATGGTGCTTTTTTATGGAGCTTGTCTAAAGCCAAATAAAGAATGTTTAGTAATGAAATATATGCCGCATGGTTCTCTTAGCGAGGTACTAGAGAGAAAGGAAAGGTTTACGCCCGAGCAGCAAGAACGCATTGCTTTAGAGATTGCGGGAGGGCTGCAGTATTTACACAGTCAGGGGATGATTCATCGTAATTTAAAAGATCGATACATATTGTTTGATGAAGACTGGCACGCGAAACTGACTGGTTTTGGCTTATCGAAAGTAAAATCCAGTGCTATTCAAACGATACAGCAGCATGAGGTTTCTTTTTGGTCCGCGCCGGAGTTATTGAGACGTGGTGGTTGTCATACGCTGAAATCAGACATTTATAGCTATGGATTGATTTTATGGGAATTATTAACTGGGCAAAAACCTTATGCGCATTTGGGCTTAGATTCCAGAGAGTTGTTTAAAAGAATAAGAGCTGGATATCGTGAGAGCATTCCAGAAGATTTACCTAAAGTTTATGCTGATCTTATTAGGCAATGTTGGGATGCTGATCCTTCAAAGCGTCCGAGCTTAGAAGTAATTATTCACAAAATAGAGACCAATAGACATGCTGCTGAAGAGCTTTATGAACTTGGGTCAAGTAGCGAAGGAGCACGTAAGTACGATGAGGCTAGGGATTATTATATGCGCTCAGCAGGAAAAGGATCAGTTCGTGCTAAAACTAATTTGGGACTTTTCTTCTGGCAAGGTAAAGCTGGCGTAGTAGATAAGCCAAGAGCATTTGCCTTATTATCAGAAGCAGCAAAAGCGGGTCACATACGAGCACAATTTAATTTAGGACAAATGCTGGAATACGGAGATGGAGTGAAAAAAGATTATAGCCAAGCTTTGGATTGGTATCAAAAAGCCGCAGCGCAGGGAGATAAAGAAGCGATAGGCAGAGTTGAGCACGTAATGGAAAAAATAGCTTTGGAAGAGGCTCATGCAGCGCCAAGACCTTAAATTGTGTCATTTGAAAAGTCGAGTGCGGGGTCTGAGGTGCAGTGGAACAGAAAGTTGGGAGAAGGTGTTTTCCTAAACGGGAGTGTTTAGAACACAAAACAAAATTTAAACCGCATAAGAACGCCCAGGAGCCACGATCTCACTCATACAGGTAAAATTGTACGTCCTAGCCACCAAATTCTCGCTGTGGCGTTTTAAATGCGTTTCTGCCCTATTCCTTGCCATACCGCTACCCCTTTTTGTTCTATTGACAAACATTGATTTTGTGGCTATCATGTAGCTACGCAAAATTATATTAACAAATGAGGTTTACAATATGACTGACTGTGTTGTTCGTTCGCGCATTGATCCGTATGTCAAAGTAAAAGCCGTAAAGATATTCGGACAAATGGGATTAACACTAAGTGAAGCAATTCGTGTTTTTCTTTATCAATCCGTAGCTAAAAAATGCATTCCTTTTTCGATCAATATACCTAACTCCACTACCCGCGGCACGCTAGAAGCAATTAAACGTGGGGAAGATTTGGAAAAAACCAACCTTAGCCAGCTAACAAAAGACTGGAATAACGCATGCGCGAAATAATTCAAGGTAAGCAATTTAAACGGGATTACAAAAAAGTGGCTGCTTCTGGTCGCTATTCGGTCGATGATTTCAAGGAAGTTGTTAAATTATTGGTGAAAGACAAGCCATTGCCTGAAAAACACCGTGACCATGCATTAATCGGAGAATGGGTGGGTTACAGAGAATGCCATATCAAACCAGACTGGTTGCTGATCTATGCAAAATCCAATAACAGCAATAAAAGCTTGATCTTGGCAAGGACAGGTTCACATAGCGCGTTATTCTCTTGAGCTGGTTGTTATCAGAACACAAAACAAAATTTAAACCGCATAAGAACGCCCAGGAGCCACGATCTCACTCATACAGGTAAAATTGTACGTCCTAGCCACCAAATTCTCGCTGTGGCGTTTTAAATGCGTTTCTGCCCTATTCCTTGCCATACCCCAACCCCAACCAATCGTGGAATCTACGCCGAACACAAGAAAACCATCCAAATATCCGCCATAGCTATTCCTTCCCGCTGACGGCAAAAATCTGACAAGAGAAAATCAAAAATCTTAAAACAAAATAACCTCTTCCGCCCCTTGCCAAAACGCAGCCCTAGATATTTGGCAAAGCTCATAATTGAATTTGCCGCCCATGGTTGAAGTCCACCTGACAAAGGGCGCACTTATACATTGCTGCGCAATGTGTGCTTTCAATTTTGCAAAAATTGTTTTTAGATATTGAAAATTAAGGTTTTTTAAAACCACCTCTCCAAAAAACTAATTTCGATGTTGCCTACTTCAAATTTTGTTGGTCTGTATTATGTCGGTTTTTTGCAAGCTATTGATTTTAAAGAAATTTTTTGTTTTTCCCATAACGCATTGTTTTACAAACAAAAAAACATATTCACAGATTTTGTGTTCTAACTGTGGATAACGAACCAAAAATAAAACTAGCCGCCTATTTTTATCGGATGAGTTGTTAGATTGCTCATTTCTTGCGCTGCTTTAAAATGCCAAAACTCCGTCGGTTTATACCCTGTTTTTTTGACCGTTTTTGCTCCAGAAACTTACTGTCCGATAACTAACAGCAACAGCACACCCCTCGTCACTGATGACTTTTTTATAATTCATTGATTTTAAAGGTAAAATGATAGATAGATAAATTTTCCAATCTTGCTAAATAAAAAATAATATGCCCTAGCTAGGACATAAATAGGACACAATTAGGAGAACTACGATTTTTAGCTCGATTTTAGGTGCTAAATGTGAGAATTATGGGGTTTTTAGAGCCTATTTAGGAGCTGTTTTCTCATGTTTTGCTCCCATTAGCTCCTAAATAGGACCTATCGTAGCGCCTATTTAGGTCCTAATTTTTGTTTCACAATTTTAGGGAAAACTCGTCTTCAAACCCGGATAAAAATCGAAACAGTGTTAAAAGTTATTGAAAAAAATTTGACAAACTTAAGCAGTACCCTAAAGTCA
>Ga0268276_1002727_pt1 | contig 14631 bp, 24 predicted proteins | sample saktaG_4_FD_190145 | JGI IMG/M metagenome (GOLD analysis project Ga0268276, IMG submission 190145) | Saline water microbial communities from Sakinaw Lake, British Columbia, Canada - sak_2010_1_5_45m | ecosystem: Environmental > Aquatic > Non-marine Saline and Alkaline > Saline ...
TCTTATCAGCGTCGTAAACCGTCCAACCTCCCGACGACAAAACACTAACACGCCCACTCAAACTTGAAAACTCCAAACTATCCCGAATCATCGGAATCACCGCCGCCCAAATCACCGCGACCCCCGCAATCGTCACCAAAATTATCAAAACAGTCGCGACAACCGCGCTAATCCCTTTCTTGTTCATCTTTTTCTCTCCCGCGAACAGCGACAAACCCGCGAAGCGCGTCCCCTCTTACTCATCAAATTCAAAACAAAAAAATCTATTTAAACCTTCCTAATTAAAATCCGCGAAATCCAAAACATCCTACAATCCGCGTTGCCAAAAATCCACTCAATCTGCGCCATCCGCGTTGCTCTCAAAAAAACCAACACAATTAACTCCCTCTTAACTTCCACCAAAAAAACTCACAACAAATCAAATCCATGTTAGTCCATGTTGGTCCATGCGCTAATATTCTCACACTCCCAAAACAACCCAAACCCAAAACAAAATCCACGCCAATCCACAAACTAATCATTTCCAAAACCAAACCACCAAGCCATCTACAAAAAATTTCAAAGAAATTTTCGTCCTACCAGCGCAACCATTCTACCAGAAACGAAGTTCCATTCTACAAGCGAAGCGTTCTACTTAACCCCATACTTTCTCAAAACACCCTCGGGATTCTTAGAATAATCATTAATAACTCTCTGAACATCCTCATATCCAAAAATCCTATTTTGAAACAACGCATACAACAACCTCGTCCTAATCTCAAACTCTGTTTCCAAACTCTCTCTCGTTAACCCAACCTTCTTCGCAATCCTATCAAAAATTTTACTATCTTTCTTAAAATAAAATTTATCATCCGCAGGATTCCAAACAAAAGGCGTATTCGTCAAAGCCACGCCGTCCGGCTGCACCTTAATCACCTCGACAATCTCTCGTAACCTCCTCGTCTCCTTGCCGCCAACAATCGCGTGAGTCATAATCGCCATCACATCCATCCCATTAACAAGCATCGGACTCAAATCAATCGGCGGCGTCTCCAACCTTCGAATAATCGAATCAACCGAATCCCCGTGCATCGTCGAAATCGAAGCGTGCCCCGACGCCATTCCCTGAAATAAAACCGACGCCTCCTTCCCTCTAACCTCACCAACAATCACATAATCCGGATTCTGCCTAAACGAACTTCTCAACAAACTAAACATATCAACCTCTCCAATCCCCGCCGAAGAAACCCCGCCACGAACAACCGATGGCAACCAATTCTCCCTCGGCAAATTCAACTCGCGCGTATCCTCAATCGAAACAACCCGATTCTCCTGCGGAATAAAAAACGCAAGCGCATTCAACAAAGTCGTTTTTCCCGACGCTGTCCCACCGATAATCATCATGTTCGACTGATACTGCAACAAAATCCAAAAATAGGCCAGCATCTCCGGACTCAACGTATGAAACCCAAGCAACTGTGTCGGCGTCCACGGCGTCTTCGTAAACTTTCTAATCGTAAATGTCGGTCCCTTCGAAGTAATATCCTGAGTATAAGTCGCGTTAACTCTCGAACCATCCGGCAGACTCCCATCCAAAATTGGCGACGCATACGAAATATAACGCCCGGTTTTCTGCGCCAACTTCTCAACAAAATTCGACAAGCTATCCATATCATTAAACTTCACATTCGTCCGAACATTTCTAAAAACCCGATGAACAATATAAACCGTCTCACCCATCCCATTGCACTCAATATCCTCAATAAAATAATCCTGCATCATCGCCTCAATCTCATTCAGCCCAATAAAATTCCTATACAAATAATAAAACATATTCCTATAACTCTCCTCCTCGACGGGAATCCCCAACTCTGAAATAATCAACCTCGCCGTCTTGTCGATATAATCCAGCAACCCCTCAAGCGACTTGTCATCACCAACCATATTAACATTAACAATCTCTCTCATCGCCTGCTCAATCCTATTCAAATTTTTCTTATCCTCATCAGAAAGCAACGGTTCCTCAACCTCATAAACCACCTCTCTAATTTTCTCATCCCAATAAACATGAATCGAAACATACGGCGCAATCACCATATACCTAACATCAATTTTTGTCTTATCCATAACCCTCGGCAGCGACGGAACATTCGGACTAAGATTAATACTAATATCACTCATGCCAAACAAAAGAAAGTTTAGTTTATTAAGTTTATCAACAATTTACCAATGGCTAACAACTAATAACTATAACTAATCTAATCAACTTTCTCTCAAATCAATAACAATATTCCCATTTTCCTTCCCTACATTCTCGATAATAAATTTATACGGCGTCGGTGAAACATCAATTCTCTTCGTCCCAGAATCTTTCCCATCAAATCTTAAATCAACATTATAAAACAACTTCAACTCAACCTTCCACGGATTCCCCGCTGTCGTCATCACATTTAATTTCCCCAACGGAACAGGAACCCCAACCTCGCTATATTCAAAACTCGAATCAATCTCCCAAGAAATCGTATTCCTCTCCATATCAATAATCATCGCTCCCTTTTTCACTTCCAAATCAATACTCCTCCTATTCGCAACGCCCCCATTAATAACCTCATAAATCTTATTATCAATATTCCCAAGTGCCTCAATCGACTGTTCAATTATAATCTCATCCTTCCTCTCATTTATCTTCGGCAAAGCAGCAGCCAAGACCAATCCAATAATCGTCAAACCAATCAAAGTATAAATCACCGTCTCAACCCAAACCTGCCCTCTTCTTGAACTCATCACACTAAAACAAAACTATTATTTATATAACTTCCTAAAATTCTAAACGCCCCCGAAGGGGCTATTAAAAAATTAACTAACGACAATTTAGTAAGGTTCTCTTGTTAGAAACATCACATATCTCCTGAGTATTCCCAGTAGAAACAATAGGTGCAATCTGAACATCGGTAATCGTTCCCATAATTGAACTGGTATTTATAACATAAACTTTTTCCTCGTTCACACCCGGCATAGGAATACTAGTACCAATCGGAATAATCGTGCTCGTATCATTTGAAATTTTAAACATCTTGGTATCTCCGCCAGCCGAAACCAACACCTGAATATCCGACAACTTAAAATCCTTAGATAAATGCTTAACCTGAATAGATACGTTCCTCCCATCACTCGCCTTGCAAGTGTATCCTTCATCCAACAACTGAATCTGCGACACAGCATCCAAGCAAACAGTTCCCGATTCAAGCTTATTACTAATCATCGGAATCACCGCCGCCCAAATTATCGTCACGGCCGCAACTGTTATTAAAATTATCAACACCGTCGCTACAACCGCACTAATCGCCTTTTTATTCTTACTTATATTATTCATATCGACCCCCTTTCATAAACTTCTTTGAATGTTTAATATTAAAATCTTTTTAAAAATTTCCATGCCTACAAAACTTTCCCAGCGTCCATACAAGTAAACACCCTATTAGAACTGCCTCCTTTTACATTCCCAATTAACGCAGGATAAACAATCACCTTATCCGGTATCACATTACCCCTCATTAACAAAGTTACATCCTCTCGAACAGACGCTCCACCATCAACTTTAAAATTAAATTTCTCAACCTCCGAATCTCCGCCACTAAACATTTTTATATCCAAATGAGTAATATCAACATTCCCTCGATTAACAACTTCCAAACTACTGCCAAATTTCTGAACTTCGAAATCCACCGACGAGCAAATCTGTTCAATCGGCTTTCCAAACTTTTCAACTTGCTCACTAACAAAACCACGAGCCCACAAAAAAATCAAAACCGCCAAAACTAAAACCATTAAAATCAGTAACACACTCGCTATCACAGGAGAAAGCCCCCGAACATCAACCCTCTTTTTCATACAATTAAATATCTTCATAATTTATAAATATACCCATATCAACACGAAACATCCTGCGACGCATAAGATTTACAACTTATCTTGTCCCCATCTTTCATAAACGGCTGAACTTCAATAAATGTCACACTGCTCAAACTATATCCATTAAAACTATAATCACCAAATTCATAAGTTTTATTATACTCCTCCCCGGGTGCAATTGCCGTCCCATTTCCGTCAAAAACATAAAATCCAAAATCCGCCCCCGGCCTATCATGAACTCTCAATGTATAACCATCGACGGTAAATCTCCCTTTATTTTTCAAAACAACTGTCAAATTACCACCCCCAATATCATCCGCCACATAACACTCATAACTCTTGATAATAATACTCACGCCATCCGGACATTCCGGAATATTCTCCTCACCGACATAAAACCTCAACCAATTATAAATTAAAACAGACAACGCTATCGTAATGGAAATCAACAAGACATACGCCACCATAATACTAACCGCATTTTTATTTTTACTTAACCGCGACAAAGCTCTCATCACCAACCTCCTTCTGTATTATAAAAACAACCTGCCTCTGCTCTGAAATCGGAAACGAAAAATCGCTCCCCTCAACCGTCACGCTAATTTCATCACTCCCCGCCATATCCTCCTCGTCCAGCCGAACATAACCCGCACCGTCGTTAAAATCACTAATTGTTTCATTAACATCCTGACAATATTTCCCAAAACAAATCGTGCTAATAACACTCGTCCCTGCACCAGGAATCAATTCGCCCCCGGTAAACGCCTCGCTCGCTCCATAATTTCTCAAATTCATCTCAACATTATTTCCATAAATAAACATAAAATTTGCATCTGGCTCCTTATCGCGAATATCCGCCGCCAACAATCGCACAAACGCGTCCAGCGTCCCGCCCTCAATATCACTATAAATTTCATAATTTAAAACTTCTCCCGCCTCTCTTTTAACATCATAACTAAAATCATAAAAATCTCTCGACTCTTTCTTGACACTCACTCTATTCGCCGTCGCCCCGAGACTAATTACCACCACCGAAATAATAACCGCCGCCAACAAAAAAAACTGCCCCCGCCTATTCATCACCATATAATCTAACCACCAAACCAACTATTTAAAATTAACCCCAGTCCCCACACAACAAAACCACCGAAGCGAACCAACGAGCGAACAGCGACAAAAAAAGTAAAACTCTTGACCGCTAAATACAAAGCATTTAGCGTAGGCCAGCAATTTGCTCAAATCCACAGTCAAGCGGTCGCCAATTATCCTCGGTTCTGCAACCCTTTAAGCACCTAAACCTTAACTTAGGGCTGCTTCGTTCCCGACCTGACCCGCTTCATCAAGACAAGATCAAAAAGGACAAAACTTCAACGTCAAATCAACAACATTGCCAGCTTCATCTCACGCCTTGCCTTGCGGTCCGCCATAAAGCCCGTTTGCGAACAGCGAGGGGCTAACTCGCCAACCTGCCTACAAAAAAACAACTCATACAAGCTTTAAAAAACTTATTATCCACAGCTCCACTACAATAATAGTTTTAAACCCAATTAAATAATCAAAATCATGATAGAGCAATTAACTCTCGAAGGAATAAGTTTAACAGGAATTTTTAAAGGCGAAAAAATAAAAGAGGGAAGCACATCAAGCAACTGTGAAGCTGCCGACTTCGAATACCCATATACCACACACCACTACGAAGGATTTGGAAGCATAACTGATAAAACAACACGTGAAAAAAAAACGCTCAGATTCAAAACTCGGCAAACAAGAATTTCTGGGATATGTTTCGCAGGACACGTTCCATCAATAGCTCCAGAAAACCCCCAATCACCTCACGAATCATACTCGCAAATAACAAGTGCTGAATGCGCTGAGGCTTTCCTCAAAAGAATAATAGAAAGAATAAACAAATCAAATAGCGAAGTCCCACTCATTGCAAATTAACAAACATTCAAACATAACCTTTAAAATCCTAAATCTCTCAAGATACTCAAGCCCACATCGCATAATGGTATTGCAGCGGATTGCTAATCCGCGCCCTCCGGGGCTCGCAGGTTCGATTCCTGCTGTGGGCGTACACCACCAAAATTCTTATAAACCAAATCAATTAATTAAAACAATGGAAAAAGAAATCGGCAAAATCCCAAAAGGCGAATTCCAAGGAACAGCAACCGAAATCGTCGTCGGACTAAAAGAATACAACGGACGAACTGGCGTCGACATCCGCGAATTCACAAAAAGCGAAACATACACCGGCCCGACAAAAAAAGGACTAAGAATCCCAGCCGACAAATTCGACGAATTTAAAAAAATGATTAACTCAATAAACCCAGCCGACCTAAATCCCCAATCAAAAAAACCAACTCCACAACCAACAACCGACGACCAAAAGCCAACAACCAGTAAGAAACCAACAATAGACGACGAAGATGCCGGCATCGACGAAGACGGCCTAATGTAAACTTTATATATTCTAAAAATCACTTCTACTAATGGGTGATATTTCAAACTTCTTCGACGCGAAAACAATTGCAGTCATCGGAGCATCTCACGACGAAAAAAAAGTCGGCTTCGCAGTTTTCAAAAACCTACTCTCCTCAAACAAAAAAATATTCCCAGTCAATCCAAACGCCAACGAAATCCTAAGAAGAAAAACCTACAAAGACATTTTCGAAATCCCATACGAACTCGACCTAATCGTCATCGCTGTTCCGGCAAAACTAGTCCCACAAATCCTACAACAAGCCCAAAGAAAAAAAGTCAAATCTGCAATAATCCTCTCCGCCGGCTTCTCAGAAATCGGAAACTCAAAACTCGAAGACGAAATAAAATACTTAGCCAACAAAGCAAACATAACAATCCTCGGACCAAACTCATACGGAATAATCGACACAAACCAAAAACTAAACACAACCTACTTCTCCCAAGAATTCAAAAACTCACAAAAAGGAAACATAACTTTCATCTCCCAATCCGGCGCAATCGGCTCAGCCATCCTCGACACCGACATAAAATTATCAAACTTCGTCTCAATCGGCAACTCAACCCAACTTGACTTCACTAACTTCATCAAATACTTCTCCGACGACAAAAACACAAAAATAATCACGCTCTACATCGAATCCCTAAAACCAAACAAAGGAAGACAATTCATCGACGCCTGCAAAAAATGCAAAAAACCAATCATCGCCCTAAAATCAGGAAAATCAAAAGAAGGACAAAAAGCCGCAAAATCCCACACCGCAGCCTTAGCTTCCGAAAGTGGCGTCTACTCAGGAATTCTAAAACAAGCCGGCATAATCGAAGTCGACTCAATCAAACAACTTTTCGACGTCGCCAAAATATTAGAAAGATATGACAAACTAGGAAACAAAGCCGCAATCATAACAAATGCCGGCGGGCTCGGAGTTCTAACAACCGACGCCTGCGAAGAAAACAAAATCATAATACCACAACTAAAAGATTCAACAATAAACCAACTAAACAAAATCCTCCCACCAAACTGGAGTCACAACAACCCAATCGACCTCATCGGCAACGCATCAGCCCAAGACTACGAAAAAACAATTCAAATCCTCGAAAAAGAAAACTTCGACTTCTTCATAATTCTCCTAACCCCACAAAAAATGACCGAACCCCTAAAGACCGCTCAAACATTACTCAAAACAAAAAAACCAATCTTCGCCTGCTTCCTCGGCGACAAACAAATCACCGACGCAAAAGAATTTATAGACAAATACGAAATCATAAACTTCGACGACCCGAAACAAATGTGCGACACAATTGGGAAATTAACCTAACTCAACCCTAACATCCACAACCCTACAATCCTTTTCAGAAACAACAACCGGATTCAAATCTATCTCGACAACCTCCGCTTTGCGACCTGCGACCTGCGAATTGCGAATTGCGAAACCTGCGACCTTCTCAACCAACTTCACAAACTTCCCCAAATTATATTTCTTCCCCCTCGCCCGAAAAACCCCAACACCTTCCAACTCCCCAATCATCTCAACAATATCCTTACAACTTACGGGCAACGCCCGAAAACTAACATCTCTCTTAACCTCGGCAAAAATCCCACCAAACCCAATCATCAACAACTTCCCGAAAACAGCGTCGCTCTTCACTCCGACAATCATCTCAATCCCGTCAAAACTTTCCTGCACAACAATTCTTTTTCCAGAAAACCTCTTTCTCAAAACCTTCAACTTTTTCAAACCATCCTCAAAATTTTCACACCGAACAACCGCCCCCATCTCACTCTTATGCCCAACAACATCCGCCTTCAAATAACACGGAAACCCAAAACTCTTCAAATCGTCCTCAACCTCAACAACCTTCCACCGCACCAACGGCAACCCCTTCACAAAATCAAAACTATCAATCACACCTAACATCACAACAAAACACAAACACATTATATAAAACTACTCTTCAAAATCCTTTGCATCCTTTGCATCCTGCTCACTCTCCTCAGATAAGCTCTCTTTGATTCCATTATCTTCCAAATAAACTCCCTTACCTCAGCTCTTTTCCCAATCCCCAAAAATCTTTAAATAACTATTTAAAATAATAATATAATGAAAAACAAAACTATCTCTAATCTCTTCGACGCGAGCATATTACTAAAAGGAATATTCTCACTAATAGAATTAATATCAGGAACTCTATTACTTTTCATCACATCAAACTTTCTCCTAAAATTCATTTATTTTATTTTCGGCCACGAACTATTACAAGACCCAACAGACATCCTGGTCAACTTTTTAATAAACCTATTTTCAAACCCAACAAACCTCAAAATATTTTTCGCAATATATCTGATAGCTCACGGCATTATAAAATTAGGATTAATCCTAGCGCTATGGAAAGAAAAACTATGGGCATACCCGCTATCCGAAATCGTCTTCTCATTATTCATAATTTACCAAATCTACAGATACACCCAACACCCATCCATCTTCCTAATCCTACTAACAGCCCTCGACATATTTGTAATAATATTAATCCATCTAGAATACAAAATCCTAAAATACTAACAAAACTTTAAATAACTTCCCGTCCTAAATAACAAATGAAGTTAACAATTCTTATCGGTGGCAAAGCCGGACAAGGCGTCAACAAAGTCTCGCAAATAATCTCAAACATCCTATCAAAATTCGGCTACTTCACCTTCAACTACCGCGACTACCCATCCCTAATCCGCGGCGGCCACAACTTCAACATGCTGACAATCTCCGACGAACAAATCGAATCTCACAAATCAAAAACCGACATCCTCGTCGCACTCGACCAACAAACAATTCAACTCCACAAACAAACCCTAAAAGAAAAAAACACAATAATCACCGACGACAAATTCAAAGACGAGGGGAGAAACCTAAACATCGCAATCGCCGGCGCACTAACAAAAATCCTCGGTATACCACTCGAAAAATTAAACAAAGAAATAAAATCCCAATTCAAAAATTATAACCAATCTCTAAAAGCAGCAAAAAAAGGATTCGAATCCCAAGAAACAAAATACCAACTAAAAAAATTAAACAACAAGCCGACAATTTTATCCGGAAATCAAGCAGTCGCAATCGGCGCAACAAACTCTAAAATAAATCTCTACATCGCCTACCCTATGACACCCGCAACAAACACGATGCACGAACTCGCCAAACTTTCAACAATAAGCGACAAACGACAAACGACAAACGATTTAATAGTCTTCCAAGCCGAAAACGAAATCGCCGTCGCTAACATGGCAATTGGCGCATCATTCGCCGGAGCAAAAACTTTAATCGGAACATCAGGCGGTGGCTTCGACTTAATGGGCGAAACACTCTCAATGCAAGGAATGTCAGAAATCCCGCTAACAATTTATCTCGCATCGCGTCCCGGACCAGGAACCGGCGTCCCAACCTACACCTCCCAAGCAGACCTCGACATCGCACTCCGAGCCGGACACGGCGAATTCCCGCGAATCGTAGTCGCACCAGGCAACCCAACCGAAACAATCGAAAAAACATCCGAAGCACTCCACCTCGCCGAAAAATTCAAAACACTTTCAATAATCCTATCAGACAAACACCTCGCCGAATCAGAATTCTCCTCGACAGAAAAACCAAGCCCAACACCAAAAATAGAAATAACAAGACCCCTCCCCGGCAAAGAACTAGTAAAAAACTCCTCATACGAAGCAGACAGATTCGGCAACACAACAGAATCCTACACCCTCACAGAACAAAACGCCAACAAAAGATTAAAAAAATACGACGACATGAAAAACTACATCGATAAAAACTTCGAAATGATTAAAATCCACGGCAACAAAAAATCAAAAAACCTAATCATAGGATGGGGTTCAACATCAGGCGCAATCAAAGACGCAATCAAAGACCTCGACGCCAAATTCCTACAAGTCCTCTACTGCAAACCACTCTCTCCAAAAATCAAAGAAGAACTCCAAGCCGCGAACAAAACAATCCTCGTCGAATGCAACGTCACCGGACAACTCGGCCGACTAATCCGCGAAAAAACCGGAATCAAAATCCAAAACCGACTCCTAAAATACAACGGCCACCCATTCCACTCCGACGAACTAAACAAACTAATCAAAGAAATAATATGAAACAAAAACATCCAACAAAACAATCTCACAAATCTGTCAGCGAAGCGACCGAACACCGACAAGCGAAGCGAAAGCTTGCCCCAACCAAATTGAACCATAAATTTGTGAGGGTGCCGAACACCGACAAGCGAAGCGACCTCGGCACTTCCTCAGAAGTGACGTGGTGCCCCGGCTGCCCAAACCACATGATTCTCGAAGCTGTCAAGCAAACAATCTCAAAACATTCTACCAACTACCAACTACCAACTACCAACTACGCGATAGCGTGCGACATCGGCTGCAACTCAAAAATATTCGACTACCTAAACCTCTCCGGAATCTACTGCCTTCACGGACGCGCAATCCCGACGGCAATCGGCATAACATTAGGCAACCCAAATCTAAAAGTAATCGCATTCGCTGGCGACGGCGGCGTCTACTCAGAAGGAATCGCCCACTTCATCCATGCCTTCAAATACAACCCGAACATGACCCTAGTCCTTCACGACAACCAATCTTTCTCCCTCACAACCGGCCAACCAACCCCAACATCCCAGCAAGGCTACATCTCAAAAGCAAACCCACTCGGCGTCAAAGACAAACCACTCAACCCAATCAAACTCGCCCTCGCATCAAACGCAACCTTCATCGCCCGAACAAACGCCCGCGACATCTCGCACATGGTCGAAACATTCACAAAAGCAATAAACCACGACGGCTTCTCATTCGTCGAAGTAATCCAAGACTGCCTCATCTTCAACCTCGACGCCAACAGCAAAGATAAACAAATGTACAAAATCAAAGACAACAAAAATAAACAAACCGCAGAAAAACTCGCCGACGAATTTGACTACAATTCAAAAACCGGCAAAATCCCACTCGGCATAATTTACCAATCCCGAGAACCAACCCTCGCTGAAAAATACCCAAACAAAAATTTACCAAAATGAAAAAATACCCAATTGTAGGCTACGGGAGCTTACTATCTCATTCTTCCCTAAAAAAAACAATAAGAGACAAAAAATTCCAAAAAATAATAATAAAAGGATACAAAAGAATTTTCAATTTAATCGACGGCAAAAAAGATATCCTAAACTTGGAAAAATCAAAAAAGAATTATTTCAACGCAATCCTATTCTACGCAAATAAAAAAGAATTAAAAAAAATCAAACTAAGAGAAGATGAATACAATCTGGAAAAAGTCGACGTCTTCGACTTCATAACAAAAGAAAAAATCTGCCAAGCATACATCTCCATTGATTATATCGTCGACATAGACAACAAAAAGAAAAACCCCGACAAAAAATATTTCATCCTATGTCGCTCCGCCGCCTACTCACTAGGGAACGACTTCGGAAAATTCTGGGACAAAACGACCTACACCTCCCAAAACAAAAAAATCACCGAATGGATTAAGAAAAACAAAAAATACAACAAACTACTCCCTAAACCCCAAACACTTCACAACAATTCTTCCAAACCTTCTCCGAAACCTCCTCAACACTAACCCCCTTAATTCGAGCAATCTCTTTCAGGGTAACCAAAACATTCAACGGCTCATTCCTTTCTCGAGCCACCGACGACAAATAAGGCGCATCGGTCTCAGTCAACAACTGACTCAAAGGCACCATCTCAACAAGAACCTTAAAATTATCCCACCTCATAATCACCGGCGGCACACTAAAATACCAACCATTCTCAACACACCTCCTAATCAAACTCTTCCTACCACAAAAACAATGCATCACAACCTTATCCATTTTCATCTCCTCCAAAATCTCAATCGCCTCAGCCTCAGCCTTCCGAGAATGAATCACAACCGGCAACCCTACCCTCTTCGCAAACCCCAACATCTTCCTAAACAAATCCTTCTGCTTCTCAGAATTTTTCTCCCTACTCTCATTGTCAAAATCAAGCCCAATCTCCCCAATCGCAACACAACTATCCAAATGCTCCTCAATCCAATCCAACTCTCCGTCAACATCCTTCCCAAAATTCCCAACCGGATACATCCCAAACGAACACTTAACAATCTTATACTTCTCAGCCAAAGCCAAACACTCCCGATTCCTCTCAGGACTCGTCCCACTATTAATCACAAACTTCCCACCAGCCTCGACAAATCTCCCAACAACCTCATCCAAATCTTTCTCAAACCTATCACTTTCCAAATGCGCATGCACATCAATCAAATCCATAAAAACAAAAAACAAAACAATTTTTTAAACCTACCCCAACCGCGCTCCGCGCGGGGCGACCAAAGGCCGCTATAAATATGAGAGCGAAGCTCTCTAAATCCTGCCCCCAGCGAAGCTCTCTAAATCTTAACTTTCTAAAATCGCAAACTCTAAAAACAATCCAAACTTAAACTTCAAATGCAACCCCTACTACCAACTACTTACTATCTACTACCAACTACTTACTATCTACTACCAACTACTTACTATCTACTACCAACTATTTTAGCAATCCCCCTCGGTATAATCCTAGCAAAAACAACCGCCAACGAAAAACCAATCTACACGAAATACTTCCCATCAATTCTAATCACCCTCGCAATTCTAATAATCATTTCAGCCGTCGCACCTACCACCTACCACCTACCACCTACCACCTACTTCGTCTTCATTTTCATCACAACCCTCACCTGGCACAAATCTTAAAACCCCTTCCAACTTTTTAAAACCATGAAAATAAAATTTTGCCCAAAATGCAAATCAACGGACATTGAATACAAGCCATCAGTAAACCAAGCCACATTTGGTTTCCCGCCAAAATTTAAATGCCAAAACTACGGATTCGAATCAATCGCATTTCCAGAAAAAGAAAAATGAACCGAATCCCGAATCCCGAATCCCGAATCCCCTCAAAAAAAGGAAACCTTTTTTTGATAGGCCTCGGACTAAACGAAAACTCACTAACAGCCGAAGCTCTCGATGCCATAAAATCCTCAGACGAAATCTACCTCGAAAACTACACCGTCAACTTCCCATACAAAATAGAAACGCTCGAAAAAAAATTAAACAAAAAAATAATCCAACTCAACCGCCAACAAGTAGAATCAGAAGAAATCCTAAAACAAGCAAAAGAAAAAAACATAGCCCTCCTAGTCTACGGCGACGCACTCTCGGCAACAACACACATACAATTAATCCTCGAAGCCAAAAAACAAAAAATCCCTTTCAAAATTTTCCACAACGCTTCAATTCTAACCGCAATCGCAGAAACAGGATTATTTCTTTACAAATTCGGCAAAACAGCGTCGATGCCAAACTGGAAAGAACACACAAACAAACCAACATCCTTCGCAACCTACATCAAACAAAACCAATCAATCGACGCCCACACACTCATCCTAACCGACATCGGACTCGAAATAAAAGACGCAATAAACCAACTAAAACAATCTATAAAAAACCTCCCAGAAAAAATCATTGCAATCTCAAATGCCGGAACTCCAAACCAAAAAATATTTTATAACACTCTCAAAAACATACAAAACAAAAAAATCCCAATGCCATTCTGCCTAATCATTCCAACCAAACTTCACTTTTTAGAAAAAGATTTTTTAAGAACGTTTAGTAAGTAAAGTTTTTATTGTATCGTGTAATACAACGACTTCTTCTACTCGTTGCAACAAAATTCCCTCTATATCATAAAATTCATTGGGACTAATAATTCTACAATTCTTCTTACTATAAAAACCCTTTAACCCGTACTGAAAACAATCGTGAGCATCAACACAAATATTTCTTTTAGCATCATCCCATTGCCCTCTATTAAAAGTTGAAATACTACCATCCGCCCAACGCCATCCTCCCGACTCGTAAACTTTCATAAGAGTATTATATTCTTCTTTTGTAGAAGTATTAACTACGGTTCTTATTAAATTCCTCAAATCAACCCCAACAACGCTCCCTAAATGTTGAGTAAAATTTTCTAAAGTAACAACTCTTCCATTACTATCTACGAGTCCTCTACCTACTACCAAGCCTAATTCTACTTCACTACTCATATCCTACTTAACATTAAACCCTTTTTAAATTTTCCCATTTGTCTTAATCTAAAAAAGACAACAAATCATTATAAAACTCTCAATCTATGTTCCAACATGAAAAACGAAATCACAGAAAAATTCG
>Ga0268276_1002728_pt1 | contig 14628 bp, 9 predicted proteins | sample saktaG_4_FD_190145 | JGI IMG/M metagenome (GOLD analysis project Ga0268276, IMG submission 190145) | Saline water microbial communities from Sakinaw Lake, British Columbia, Canada - sak_2010_1_5_45m | ecosystem: Environmental > Aquatic > Non-marine Saline and Alkaline > Saline ...
GGTGCTGGAATCGTGACCCATAGATCTCAACATAGATGATCCCCCCGTCTTTTTTTACTCCCCGGAACTGGTAATAGTCAGTCTTGATCTCGCCGATAAGCCTCTTTTGGGATTTTTCATAGATATGGGCGTAATCATCGGGATGGATCACGTTAACAGGCCCGAGTTTCCCGACAAACTCGTCCAGGGTATAGCCAAAGATCTCTGCCATCCGCGGGTTTGCATAGATAAACTTCTTGTCCTCAACAACATAGACACCAACAAATGCCTGCTCTGCAAGGTTGCGGTACTGTACTTCGAAATCTGTAGGACTATAACATTCAGCTGTCCCGCTATCCTGCTCTTTGTTCTTCGGCATCTTATATGGCCCTTATCCCTGAATTGGTTGCCAGATAATATATAAAATGACGGTTTTGTAAAAAGCGGTCTTTTTAAGGAGAACGTTCTATTCCCCTGATTACACAGGGCCAGGTATTCTGACACGAAATTCCCCATGAAGATAAAAGGATTATAACTTAATTTTTCATGCCGATGAGAAGAAGGTGTAATTTTATTAAATAATACACCATGTCTGGTGTGTATTTTTATGAGAATCTGTGGTCAAAACTGACTTGGCCAGGGGTTGAAGATCCCTATAAGTTGGCCATAACCTATCTTCAGATTCAACATCCGCAAGCCAGTCAAATGTAACCAGTAGACGTTTACGATAGTCCTGTAGTGTGAACGATGATGGCCGGTACCGGTTCGTGCCGGTCGGATGGTGGTGATACGGTGGGCTGTTAGTGTCCCCGAAGAAATAATGATAAGCATATCAGGAGCTATGGTGAGGTATGGATTTCTTTGACTCGGCATACAGGGGCACACCTCCCTGGGACATCGGCCAGCCCCAGAAGGAGTTCGTCGAGCTGGTCCGGAGGGGAGAGATAACAGGATCTGTCCTTGACATAGGATGCGGGACAGGGGAGCATGCCCTCTTCTTTGCAGGGGAAGGATATGACGTGTGGGGTATCGACGCCACCCCCCTCGCGATCCAGAAGGCACAGGAGAAGGCTGCTGCAAGAGGACTTCCGGTGCAGTTTTACGTCCTGAACGCACTGGACCTCTTACGGCTTGACAGGAAGTTTACTACCGTCACCGATTCAGGGTTCTTCCATACCCTGTCCGATGAAGACCGCCCGGTCTTCGTGGACAACCTTGCAGCCATCCTGTCACCGGCCGGGAACTACTTCATGCTCTGCTTTTCCGATCTGGAGCCCGCCGGATACGGCCCGAGGAGGATAACACAGAAAGAGATACAGGACAGCTTCTCTGACGGGTGGTCCATCAATTACATCAGGCCGGCGACCTTCGAGAGCCATACCCGGGCCGGAGGGTCCCGGGCCTGGTTCTCATCGATATCAAAAAAATGACGAATATCTGAAAGGACCGCCGGCAGGGATGGGTTCGCAGGGTAGCTGGCATATCCCCGGAGTGCCATTACCGGCCAGTCTCCATGAAGATGCGGCGGTGGATTATCCTCCAGCACAGGATCAGCTGAGCGAGGTCGCTGGCAGTCACATACGTCCTGTTTTTAATGATTGAGATGGGGTGGACCTGTGTCTGGTTCTCGATGCTGCGCTCAAGTTTTTTCACAACATGTTCGCTCAATTCACCATCCATGATGAGATCCCCCATCTTGTGACCATCATGCTCGCTGGTTCCGAACTTGAGAGAGAAATCTTTCTGGGAAAGCGAGAGGATCGAGAACAGGTCCAGTGAGAGGTCGATATTCTCAATATTCTGTTTCATCCTGCTCTGGGAGAGGGTTATCCGGTAGACATTCCGTTCAAGCCCGAGATGTTTGCCGTATTCAGAGTAATCGATGCCAATAACGGCATCAGCGAATTCCTTCTGGGGGGCGATGTACGTCACATAATCAGGTTCCCTTTCGGTAATTTCTTTCAGCACATCTTTCTCCAAATACCCTCTTTTGTTCATATCCCGTCGTATCTTCCAGTCATACTTGACCTCTTTTACCGGATCCACGAAGAGCGAAAAATCAATGTTATGACGAAGTTGGGGGGTAAATAATGTATGGAGCCCCTCAAGTATCAGGATCTTTTTGGGTCGGAAAATAACAGGCGGGTCGAAGGTTCCGGTACTATGGTTATACACCGGCTTTTCAACAGGGACTCCGCGCTTGAGCAATGATAAGTCCTTTTCGAGCCGATCGAGCCGGTTTGCACGAGGATTAAGTGCTGTGATTCCGTGTTTCTTTCGATCATTCCGGTCAAGGCAGTGGTAGTCATCCAGCGTTATAGTCGATACCATGTCATCGCCAAAGATGCTTCGAACGCCTTGTGTGAATGTAGTCTTTCCCGACCCACTATCACCGGCCACCCCTATGGTGAAGATGTACGGAGACGCTGCGATCGTATCCTTGAAATTGGGGGGGTGCATGAATGATCCCGATAAGGTTGTTGTACCGTATCAATGGAAAACCATTCTGCAGGCATGGGCAATTTCTGCCACGCTCCAGGCCTGGGCGACGCAACCTCCCGGCAGATAAGGAGGATCGCCATCGAAGATCTCAGATATGTATCCTACACCGGCTTCCCGGAGGTGATGGAGGACCGGAATCAACATAGGCGCGATCAGATCCCTCGTAACTCCGTTTCTTATGAGTGCATCGACATATTTCCCTGTCAGCCAGGGCCAGACACACCCGTTATGGTAACTGCGGTCACCGGAATAATGCCCATAGTAGTGAGGATCCTGCGGCGAAAGGGTACGCAGCCCGTAGGGTGTCAGGAGATTTTTATTGATGGTGTTGAGGGCTTTTGTCGCCTGATCCTGATCAACAAGACCAAGTGCGATAGCGATTACCTGGTTCGGGCGGATGGCAGGATCAGCTGGATCGATACGGTCAAAAAGGCATTGCCGGTCTTCGTTCCAGAACCTCCTGAATGCTACCAGTGCAGAATCAAAAGGTACTGGTGTCGTGATTCCCATAGCCTCAGATTCTGCCAGTGCACTGACCCATAACGCATTGATCTCTACCGGCTTTCCTCCGCGGGGGGTGAACTCTGTGTCCATCCAGGTGCTCTTTGGCACAACAGTGATAAGACTATCGTCAATCGAAGCGACAGGTGAAAAAGGATAGGTATTCAGAATATCACTGATTAACGGCTTCATTTTCTCCATAAAGGGGTCATCCCCCCAGCGGCGCCGGTACCGCATGAGGGCATGGATGAACCAGAGCGAGGCATCACTTGTGTGATAATTATCCGGGAACCTGTTCGGGATTATGCCACCTCTCATCCCGGATGCGAGGCGTTGCAGTACTGCCTGTGCAGCAATTTTTTTGTCCCGTTCGATTAAAAGCCCGCTGACGCTGATTGCAGAGTCCCGCCCCCATGATTCGCAGAACCAGTGGTAGCCGGCAAAGATCTCGTCACCGTGACAGAACGCATCGGATGCCCACTCCAGCCATTCGAGATGTGTTTTAGGAGACTTTTTATGGTCCTTGTTCTTTGGGGGTTGACCGTCAGGTGTGCACCGGAACGTGACCGTGCAGTCCTTTACAACGCCATGGAAAAAACCTGGTGAATAGAGGTCCTCAACAGGATCGTACCCGCGCTCGTGCTCCTGCTCATACCAGACATTCCAGTACGTAACGGGATCGGGATCAAAAGGGAGATCGCTTTCAAGGAAGAGGTCCCCCCAGCGTACACCATTGCGTTCACTCACATAGAGAGGATGAGGTGCCCGAACAACCTCATTCACCGGACGGTCAGTGATAAGAGGACGGATCCGAAGATCCGCGTCGCCGGTGATATCGTACGTAACCACGAGGACACCGTTGAACGTGACGGTCTTCCGGATAGCGACATCCCCCACCCTGTAGACCCAGCGGGGAGGGTATGCCGAGAATGCATGGAGGTACTGTAATCCTGCGTCATCCGATGCCCCTTCATACTGATGGGCGGAGATGCGCCTGCCGTTCACAATCTCATCAAGTCCGGCAAGACCGAGGCGCCCGTTGTTTACGAAAAGTCCGTGGTATTTTCTGGTGTTGCCACCAACGGTCGAAGATGAGTAGGCATGGCCTGCCGTCATCAGAAATTCCAGCCTTCGTGCGGCAACCGGTTCCTGGACCTCCCGACCGTATTGGAATGCCATCGGCGCCTCTCCCTTTATTTCCTGCCGTCAATTAGTTCCTGGTATACCCCGATGGTCTTTTCTGAAGCCATCTCCCAGGTGAAGTTCTTGAGCACCCGGCTCCTGCCGTTCTTACCCATGGTTGCGGCCAGGTCAGGATCTTTGAGGATCTTTACGATATATTTTGCGATGTCCCGTGGATCATACGGGTTGATATGGTACCCGCAGATTTCGTTTCCGGTTGGGATCACCTGCTCGCGGAGACCAGATGTACCGGTTGCACCAACAACGACTGGTTTTCCCATTGACTGGGCCTCGGTGCAGACAATACCGAACGGTTCGTATTTCGATGGGAAGACTGCGATATCGCAGGCTGCATAGTACAGTATCCGCTCCTCCTCCTGAACCATCTTAAAGCGCAGAATCACGTTCTCCTCCAGATGAAGGTCGCGCACCATCTGGACAAGCATCTGGTCCATCTCTCCTATACCTAAAATGACAAGTTTTGCATCAGGCATCTCTTTGAGGATCCAAGGCATTGCCAGAACGAGCGAGTCGACCCCTTTTACCCAGGTGAGCCTGCCGATGAAGAATATCATTGGGTTGGGCCCAACTCCAATCTTTTCCCGGAATGCTTCCACCTCCTCCCTTGAAAACCGCGCAGCATCATATTTCCCTGCATCCACACCATTATGGACAACCCGGATCTTCTGTTCCGGATACCCCAATCTCATCAGTTCGTCACGCATTGCATAACTGACGGTAATAATCCGGTTGGCATTTGTGGCGGCAATACGCTCAATGTCCCTGACCGTTGCAGATCCTGACGGGTTTCGTCCCTGCTCATTTGAATGAAAGTGGATAACAAAGGGGATATCGAGATTTCGCCTGGCGATGATTCCCGCGAGCGCGGCGAGCCAGTCATGTGAGACCAGAATATCAAAATTGCGGTGCTCTTTTTGGACAAGAGAATTCACCAGCTTTGATGCGGAAAGGATATTGTAAAGAAGGGTAGTTGTAAAAAATTCCTGTCCATTCGTGTCCCATGTCTTCATTTCAGCAGGGTTGACGATGGAAAGGATGTCAGAAAAGGTCATGAGCCTGGGGCGGTGGACCTCTGCGCCCCCCCAGGTATCGAACGTGGGGTCGTCTCCCGTATTCAGGGAGAAGACCGATACAGAATGTCCCTTGAGAATGAACTGCTGTGTGATCTCTTTTGCATAGGTCCCCAGCCCCCCGCGGAAAAAAGGTGGAAATTCATCGACAAAATAGGCGATCTTCATGCGACCACACGGGAATAGGTCTCGGTTATCTTCCCCCCGATCGGGCCCCACAGGAACATACGATCAACTTTTTTCCTGCCCCGTTTCCCGAGAGCTATTGCATTTTTAGGATCATCCATCATGCTGTTGATCCCCCATGCCAGCGAGTCCGGGTCGGGTTCAACTTTCACACCGTCCACGAAGGCATCGATGTTCTCAGAGAGCCCGCCAACATTGGACGCAACAACGCCTTTCTCTGCACTCCATGCTTCCAGCAGCACGAGGCCGAACGGCTCGTTCCTGCTGGGGATGACCACGAGGTCGCAGGCATTCAGGAGACGGACGTACTCCGAATCGGGAATGTAGCCAATGAAATTAACCGGGAGATCCTTTGCCCGTTCCGCCAGAAACTGGCGCATGTCCCCGGTTCCGGCAACGATCACCTTCGCATCCCAATGGTTCTGGCACACCTTTCTTACTGCCTCGATCAGCAGGTCCGGACCTTTCTGGTAGACGAGCCTGCCGATGAACAGGATGAGCGGGGCGAACGGGTGGATACCATATGCCTGCTTCACTTTGCCTGCATCGATCTCAGCGCGGAACTCGCGGGGCACCACGCCATTGGGGACCACGTCACACTTCCAGTCGGGCACGTTATAGAGTTGCATGACCTCGTTTTTCAGGGTTGCAGATACAGCGGTGACCCGCTTTGCAATCAGTCCCCCATACCACTCCTTACCCGATATCTCCTTAAACTCCCACCAGTCGCCGAACTGGTTCCCGTTCCTGCCGTATTCTGTCGAATGGAAGGTAAGAATGGTGTTCCGGTCCTGCAGGATATGGAGCGCCTGGACTGCATGCCAGTCGTTAAAGTGGAGGTAATCAAATTTCCGGTTTTTATCAAACCTGTGGAAATTTTCGACCATCCCATAGCTCATGGAATCGCAATACTCCACCATGTTGTTGCCGCCGGGCTGGCAGTAATGGTATTGGACTCCTTTGATCGTCTGGTCCTGGATCCAGCCACGGGTAAAGAAGTGAACCTCGTGGGACATCGCCAGCGTCTCAGCGAGATGGGTCGCGGCACGGGCAAGTCCGCCAACGCGCTCGGCATAGAGTGATTCCCAGCAGAAAATGGCTATTTTAAGTGACTCCACAGTCGTTCCCTCCACTCACAGACAAGATTGGTAAGCTCCTGTCGCTCTGTGCATTCTTTGATGCTTTCAGCAAGATGTGTGTCACCAAGTACATCCCTAATCCAGAAAGTAAAATCCCCCCTCTCCAGATGGTGCTGGATAGAGTCCCTGGGCACGATATGCAAAAGCTCGCAGAACTGGTCCAGGTTATATGCCGTGTACCCGATATAACCGGCAGGAGATGCGAAATGGAACGCGTTTTCCGGAGACAGCGTCCGCAGTGCCTTTGCTGCCTTACGGTTCTTCATGGTTCGGATATTGCGTTCCTCATAGTCTGCAAGGATTCTCATGTAAGTCTTAAACGCATCTTCGCCTTCGAGATAACAGAAATACGAATGCACTTCGCCACAGGAACCGAACTTGGACGCCATGTAGTAGAAATGATCGCTCGTCTGGAGGTACCTCCAGACCTGCTTGTCCTTCGAGTAGGCATGTGCTGTCTGAAGGGCAAAGAACGCCGCCCGCTGCCGGTCGTTTCCCATCCAGGCCGATGTATCCTTCTCTATATCAGCCCATGAGATTGTCTCGGTTACATCAATCGTTCCCACCGGTGAGTAATCCGCAAGTACTTTTGATGGCAGGATCGTAGAAACTCCCTGTGCTGAAAGTTCCTCTGGCAGATGCCGCAGGAAATCGAAGATACCGGTGTCCGACCACAAATGTTCCCCAAAGGATTCGTAGTCTAAAAAGACATTCACGACATCCCCGGAAGATTGTGCCACCCATTTTGCATACGTATCGGCAGTCAGGGGATACATGTCCCACGAACGGTTGGTGAACCGGAATGCAATATCATCTGACAACTGGGTGTTCCGGAGAAGAACGGGAATGTCCCTGCAGGTATACAGGTAATCGGGGCTTCTCCAGCCAAGGATCCGGTCTACACCCTCGGTAAAAATCCCGGCGAATCCCATATCCTTGATATGGGTTGCGATCTCGTTATTGAACGTAAACTCCGTGTTTTCGAAGACCGCAGGGTCTGCATGGAACAGGTCGCGCATCAGGTTGGCATGCATCCGGACCTGCTCGGTAAATTCGGTTTTGTCGTGGAAGCAGCTGGCGATGCTATGGTAGTAAGTCTGGGCGAGGATCTCGGCATTCCGATGGGCGGCAACCTGCTCGAATAAGGCAAGGGAATCCGGGCTCCACTTTTCAACCTGTTCGATAAGGGTGCCGGAAAATGAGAACGCACATGAGAACCCCGCGTCCATCATTTCCAGGACCTGTGTTGTTGCCGGAATGTAGCATTTTTCTGCGACACGGAGCAGAAGCTCGCGGTTGATCTCGTCGAAATACAGATTTAACAGATCTTTTCTCTTTATTTTTGGATCCGGAGCAAAGTGCCTGTTCAACCGGTACGGCTGGTGCACCTCGAATCCAATCGATAACGCAGGCATACCTTTTTCAATCCTCCTTTTAAAGACCAGGCAGGAACCCGCCGACAGGGTGCTGGCTCCCTTCGAGAGCGTATCCTCTTGTTGGGAACTATCTTCAGATCAAAAAATATCAGGGACGTAAATGAGTAACGGGATTCTGCCGGGGAGTATCCAGTTCCTTTAGCCACAGTTAAGATACCAGAGAGATGATTTATACTTTTCCCTTTGTTATGGCTTGTTTTGTGTTAGGGTATATAAATCAGGAAAAAATAAAAGGGTATTTCTGATGGTATTGCGATTAGAGTTTGAACAAAATTTTGTGTTGAATTTGAAAAATATCAAAAAATCGGGCGAATTGTAATCAGAACCGGTCTGCAACAAATGCAGTGGATGAAAGAATGTCCCCGAACCCTGATGTCGTATTTATATTTTGTGAAATGTATGTGGGAACGATGAACACCACCCGGTCATCAACAAAAAATATTCCCGGGGCACTCCGGTGGCATCTGCAAGGACGATCGCCTCAGGAATGGATTGGTGAAGATCCTCCCGGACACTGGCATTCACAAAAAGATAACCTTCCCGAATGCCGGATGGGAACTCATGGGATTAGATCTTATTATGCGGATCCCGCTTTTCCTTCCCTTTTGCATTCCCAATAGTATTAAACATGAAATTGCCCACATTAGAATCAGGAAGGCAGACTCAAATGGCCGAGCAGTACAACCGGCTTGCAGAGGAGTTCCCCCATGTGCCCGAACGGATTTCCGGCCTGGTCGACCTCGCGTACAACCTCTGGTGGAGCTGGAACCCTGAAGTAAAAATGGTTTTCAAACGGCTCAACCCCATCATGTGGGCGGAGAGCATCCACAACCCGGTGAAGATGCTCAAGGAAATTCCCGAAGAAACTCTTATTGCAGCCGCGAAAAACCCCCACTACCTGCACCATTACGACATTGTCATGGCCCGTTGGTTCAGGCGTGAGATCCGCCATGCCACCTCATGGTTCAGCGAACACTTTGCCAACCGGAAACATTTCTCAATCGCCTATTTCTCCGCAGAGTACGGGCTCCAGCACTCCCTCCCCTTTTATGCCGGCGGCCTTGGATTTCTTGCCGGGGACCATCTTAAGGAGTGCAGTGATCTTGGCATCCCGATCGTAGCAGTGGGGTTCATGTACTCTGAAGGGTACCTCCACCAGCATATCGGGCCGGACGGGTGGCAGGAAAATATCAAGGAGGTCCTGAACCGGGATGCCGCGCCGATTACACGGGTGATGTATAACCACACCGACCAGCTGGTAGTACAGGTGCCCTTCATCGACCCTCCAATCCACATCGCGGTCTGGAAAGTCGATGTCGGAAATATACCCCTCTATCTTCTTGATACTGATATCCCCCAGAATGATCCAGCCAACAGGAGCATCTCCTCCCGGCTCTATACCGGCGACCGCGAACAGCGCCTCCGGCAGGAGATTGTCCTTGGGATCGGCGGGAACTATGTATTGGATATCCTTGGGATCCGGCATTCGGTGATCCATTTAAACGAAGGGCACCCTGCGTTCGCGCTCCTCGAACGCATACGGGATAAGGTCGCCGATGGCAATTCGTTTAAGGAAGCGTTCCGGCAGGTGCGCGACACATCGGTTTTCACGACGCACACTCCTGTGGCTGCGGGACATGATACTTTTCCGTATTCTTTAATGGACCGGTACTTCAGTCATTATTATTCACTGCTTGGCATTGACCGGGATACATTCCTTAAGTTAGGTTACCACCCACAGGACCCCCCCGGTATCTTCAATATGACTGCATTTGCACTCAGGACGTGTTCATTTACCAACGCGGTGAGCCAGCGACATGGAGAGGTCGCCCGTGGCATGTGGCGCAACCTGTGGCCGGATATCCCGCTCGAAAAAACGCCCATCGAATATATCACAAACGGCGTTCATGTGCCGACCTGGCTCAACCCGAACCTTGAATTGCTGTTCAATCAGTATTTCTCTCCCTCCTGTCCCAACTGGCTGGATGAGCATGACAACACGATCATCTGGGACCTCATCGATGAAATTCCGGATGAAGAGTTATGGAAGGTTCACCTCCGGCTGAAACAGAAACTGCTGAACCGCATCCGTGAGCATAAACGGCGGAAATGGGAGCGCGAGGGAGCGGACCCGGTCAATGTGGTAGGCGGAGGTGCCATGCTCGATCCTACTGCCCTTACAATCGGGTTCGCCCGCCGGTTTTCTACCTATAAACGCGCTGATCTTATCTTTTCGGACCTCGAACAACTCAAACAGATTGTCAATAACCGGTGGAAACCGGTCCAGATTATCTTTGCCGGTAAAGCGCATCCCGCAGATGACGAAGGAAAAAAGATCATCCAGCGGGTGTACCAGTACACGCACAGCCCGGAGTTTGGCGGCAGGATCGCTTTTGTGGAAGATTATGGGGAGCAGATGGCGCAGTATCTCGTGCATGGTGTTGATGTCTGGCTCAATAACCCCTTACCGCCGATGGAAGCCTGCGGGACAAGCGGGATGAAAGCATCACTCAATGGTGTGATCAATCTCAGTATCCTTGACGGCTGGTGGATTGAGGGGTATAATATTAAAAACGGCTGGGCGTTTGGCGACTCCAAAGCCACAACCAACAGGGACAGGGAGGACGCCGGACAGATTTATGACCTGATCCGGCGTGAGGTTGTACCAATGTACTATACCCGCTCCGATGACGGGATCCCCCACATGTGGGTCAGGAAGATGAAAGAAGCGATCAAGAGTAACGCCCCGCGGTTCTCGGCCAAAAGGATGGTGAAGGAATACGTGAACCGGGGATACGCGCCAGCACTTGGAAAAGCGCTGGAATATGATAAACCAAAACGCTGAGGTTACCCAAACGATCATCCTCAGAGGATGGCACTATCTTCAAGCGAAAAAAAGGAACAAAAAAGGAAAAATTCAACAATAATGAGAAATTAAAAATTACCTAATTTTATTTTGCGATTATTACTTTTCCTGCCCATTTGTTGTCCCAATAGTATAAATTTTGACGTTACCTACAGTACTATTAGGAAGTAACCGATACATGGCGGACCATTATGATCGACTATCAGATAAATTCCCCCATGTTCCGGAACGCATATCCGGTCTCGTCGATCTTGCATACAATCTCTGGTGGAGCTGGCACCCGGAGGCACGGGTACTCTTTAAACAGATTAACCAACAGGCATGGAAAAAAAGTATCCACAATCCCGTTAAAATGCTTCGTGAGGTTCCAGCCGAATTTCTGGAAAGTGTTCTTACAAATCAGGAATACCTCCGCCGTTATGACATCATAATGAACCGATTTAACCAGTACATGACTAACCGCAATGGCTGGTTTTCGGAACATTACCCAAAACGCAGATCTCTTACCATTGCATATTTTTCTGCAGAGTACGGCCTTCACCACTCACTCCCTTTTTATGCAGGCGGCCTCGGGTTCCTGGCCGGGGACCACTTAAAGGAATGCAGCGATCTGGGTGTTCCGCTGGTAGCAGTGGGATTCATGTACTCAGAGGGATACCTCCACCAGCATATTCGTCCCGATGGCTGGCAGGACAATATCACGGAAGTGCTGGATCGCGATGCGGCACCTATTATAAGGGTTCTGAATGATTCCGGGGATCAGATGGTGATACGGGTCCCCTTCATTGAACCCCCTATCTATGTAGGTGTGTGGAAGGTTAATGTGGGCAAGATACCACTCTATCTGCTTGATACTGATATTACGGCAAATATTCCTGAATACAGGACCATCTCCCATCGCCTGTACACAGAGAATACTGAACAACGTCTGCAACAGGAAATAGTACTCGGGATCGGGGGACGAAAAGTACTCAAGGATCTCGGAATAGAGTTTTCAGCCCTGCATCTCAATGAAGGGCATCCGGCGTTTGCCCAGTTGGAGCGGATCAGGGAACGAGTGGAAAAAGGGATGACTTTTGAGGCCGCCCTGAATCAGGTAAAAGGGACATCGGTCTTTACTACCCATACGCCGGTCCCTGCCGGGAATGATATTTTTCCCTTAGATCTCATGGGCAAATATTTCTTCAATTATTATCATCAGCTTGGCATCGACCAGGATACCTTATTCCAGCTCGGACACCACCCCTGTGACTCGAGAAGCGGGTTCAACATGACCGCGTTTGCACTCCGGACAACTGAATACCATAACGGTGTGTCAAAGAAACACGGTATGATTGCCCGCGGGATGTGGCGCTGTATGTGGCCGGACCTGCCGGAACAGGAGATCCCCATAGACCACATTACCAATGGGGTTCACATCCCGACATGGCTGAATCCCAAGATGGAAGACCTCTTTTCAAAATATTTTGATTCCACCGATCCCCACTGGCAGATAAACCATGATAACCCGGAGATCTGGCAGATGATTGATGAGATACCGGATAAAGAGATCTGGGAAGTTCATAAATGGCTGAAACAAAAACTTCTCAACAGGATCCGGGAAAGAAAGCGAATCAATTGGGAGACCCATTTAAAAGAACCCAGTAACCTTGTCGCAGACGGCTTGATGCTCAACCCCTCTGTTCTCACCATCGGTTTTGCCCGCCGCTTTTCTGCTTATAAACGGGCAGATCTTATTTTTCATGATCCTGACCGTCTCCGGCGGATCCTGAATAATCCCTGGCATCCGGTGCAGATTATCTTTGCCGGAAAAGCACATCCTGCTGATAATGACGGGAAAATAATTCTGAAACGGATTTATGAATTCGCCCAGCAACCGGATTTCGGTGGCAGGATCGGGTTCGTCGAAGATTATGGCGAACAGATGGCCCAGTACCTGGTTCATGGCGTGGACGTCTGGATGAACAATCCTGTCCCGCCTATGGAGGCCTGCGGGACAAGTGGCATGAAGGCTTCATTAAACGGGGTAATCAATCTGAGTATTCTCGACGGGTGGTGGATCGAAGGATATAATGGCAAAAATGGCTGGGCTTTTGGCGGTGAGACTTCTCCCGGATCACGGGATGCATCTGACGCCGCTGCACTGTATACCCTGCTTGAAAAAGAAGTAGTGCCACTTTACTACTCTGCTTCCATTGATGGAATACCCCATGGCTGGGTAAAGATGATGAAAGAAACCATAAAAAGTACCAGCGCATCATTTTCAGCCCGGCGTATGGTCAAAGAGTATGTCAATAAGTACTATCCTTCTCTTCTCACATGTGCGGAAAACGAGTGCCGTTTCTGTTCCCTCGAATAACTTTTCAAAGTAAAGAATGTAAATAGGTTCTGATGCATCTGCGGGACATCAAAAAACTCGATATTGAAGTGATCTGACGATATCATTTCGGTTAAGTCCCGTGAACGGACCAGAATCTCGGTGAGACTTGCGGCTTTCCGTAGAGTCGTACGAGTCGTACGTATTCATGTCCATTGCACTCATCTTCAATCGCCTCAAATTACGCTTCTTATTTTTAAACCCCCCCCTCCATCAGGAGAAAATATCTGGGGAGAAGATTAAGAGGAAATTACCATGGGGGAAAAAATAAAATGTGAATACTGTGACAAGGACGCCATCGGGTACCAGGGGTTCGGGTGCTGTTTTGCATACGTCTGCGCTGACCATGCCGACAATTTTGTCCGTGCCCTCAAGCTTGGGGAAAAACTGGTCTCGGGCGAATGTTACTTTGAGCGGTTCGATATCACGGATTAAAATAACGTCCCGCCATGAAATGCGGGCGGCCCGGTGCGATTGGGCGTTTTATTAAGGGTTCAGATAAATATTCCTTTTTGTATGGGGAATGTCCCCCCGGACGGGGCCCGGCACCGGCACACCGCTCTTCTCATCGTCGCCCTTGGCGCATTCATGGTCTCGGTGGACACAACGATTGTCAACATCAACCTCCCGACAATCGCCGGCTCGTTTAAGGTCGGCATGGCGCTCATCTCGTGGGTCGTCATGATCTACCTGATCGTGCTGGCCTGCTCGCTCCCCGCCATGGGAAAACTGGGGGACATCTACGGCTTCAGGATCGTCTTTGCCTTTGCCTGCGGGTTCTTTACGGTCAGTTCGCTCCTCTGCGGCCTCTCCACATCCGCGTCCCATCTCATCTTTTTCCGGGCGCTCCAGGGCATCGGGGCTGCGGGGCTCTACGCGATCGGCCCTGCCATCCTGATGCGCTATATCCCGGAAGAGAAGCATGGCTGGGCACTTGGCATCATGACAGCCATGGTCTCCATCGGGATCGCAACCGGGCCGGTGCTGGGCGGGTTCATCGCCCAGTATGCAAGCTGGAACTGGATCTTCATCATCAACGTACCGGCAGGGATCGCCATTGTTGCCGCCACCCTGTGGTACCTGCCAAAGGAAGCCGCGTCAGAGGAACCTGCATCCTTTGACATCATAGGTGCACTGCTGATCTTTTTCGCCCTCATCACGCTCCTCTTTCCGCTCAACCGGGGGCTCTCGCTCACGTGGGAATCCCCGGCCATACTCGGGAGTTTTGCCCTCTCGCTCCTCTTCTGGGCCCTCTTTATTGTGCGGGAGCGTTCCTGCACAACCCCGCTCATCGACCTGCAGGTCTTCAAAAACCGGGCATTCCTTGCCGGAAACATCATCGCCTCTGCCATGGGCGTTGCGGTCTTCG
>Ga0268276_1002729_pt1 | contig 14627 bp, 8 predicted proteins | sample saktaG_4_FD_190145 | JGI IMG/M metagenome (GOLD analysis project Ga0268276, IMG submission 190145) | Saline water microbial communities from Sakinaw Lake, British Columbia, Canada - sak_2010_1_5_45m | ecosystem: Environmental > Aquatic > Non-marine Saline and Alkaline > Saline ...
CGGACGACGGTGGCGAGAACTGGCGGAAGATCAGCCCCGACCTGACAAATTTCGACCCCGAGAAACAGGGCAACATCGCCTTCTCGACGGCCTGGTCCATCGCCGAATCGCCGCTCAAGAAGGGCCTCATCTACGCCGGGACGGATGACGGCAACCTCCACGTCACGATGGACGAGGGCGCGACCTGGACGAAGTGCGCCGGCGACTGGCCGGCCGGCCTCTTTATCTCCAGCCTCGAGGCGTCATGGACCGACGAGGAGACGGCTTACGTCACGGTCAACGGGAAACGGCACAACGACTTCACGCCCTACGTCTTCAAAACCACGGATTACGGCAAGGCCTGGACGAACATCGGAGCCGGCTGCCCCGGCGAGTGCGCCAACATCATCAGGCAGGACCCTGAGAACGGGAACATCCTCTACCTGGGGACCGACCGGGCCGTGTATGTGTCGCTCGACGGCGGCGCGACTTGGGATGTCCTTGGGACGGGCCTGCCGACCGTCTACGTTCACGATATCGCGGTCCAAAAACCGGAGAGCCTGCTCGTGATCGCGACCCACGGCCGGAGCAGCTGGGTCGTCGACCTTCGTCCGGTGAGGGCCGCCGCGAAAAAATAACAGAGGAAGCCGGGCTCGGCTTTTGTCTTTCAGAACCGGGTGTTGAGGCCCAGGTTGAGGATGCCCGGAAGCGGCTGGCCGGGCTGAAGGTACAATGAATTGTGCCTGCAAACTTGTTTGATAAAAGGGGAGTGTCAGCGGGGCCGCAGGTGAGCACAATCTGCAAAGCCTAAATCGGGGACACAATACCTATTCCCCAATTTCCGGGAGCACGCGGTGCACAGGTCCGATAGCCCAACGAGTCCTTGACTGTGGCCCGGGTCGGGGTTATTCTCTGCCCTTGGCAGCCGGAAACAGAGCCGGGAGGTATCCATGACGCTTCCATCGAACCCTTGTTCTCGTCGGGGAAGAAGCCTGGGCGCGCGCGTCTCGTTCGGTCTACTCGGCGTTCTCGTCCTGGGGTTGCTCTTCGGCGGCGCCGTTTTCGCCCAGGAGCGCGGCGACAGCGATAGCGTCCGTAAGCAGATCGAGTATACCCGGGAGCACTACGTCAAGCATGAGTATCACATACCGATGCGGGACGGAATCAAGCTCTTCACCGTGGTCTACGTCCCGAAGGACGATGGACAGGCCTATCCGATCATGATGCAGCGGACCCCCTATTCCGTCGCCCCCTACGGCCTCGACAATTTCAGGCCGATCCTCGGTCCTTCGGAGCTGTTTGAGAAAGAAGGATTCATATTCGTCTACCAGGATGTCCGCGGGCGCTACATGTCCGATGGCGAGTTTGTCGACATACCGTTCCACAAGACCTGCCTCTCCGGGCCCACGGACACGGACGAGAGCACGGACACCTACGATACCGTCGACTGGCTCGTCAAGAACGTGCCGAACAACAATGGCAAGGCGGGCATCTGGGGCGTCTCGTACGGAGGCTTCTATGCCGCGTTCGGGATGATCGACGCGCACCCGGCGCTCGTCGCGGCCTCTCCGCAGGCGCCCCTCGGGGACGTTGCCGACGGAGACGACGCCTTCCATAACGGGGCCTTCTTTCTGGCCGCGAACTTCCGCTTTTACCAGTTCTTCTGGCCGCGTACTGGGCGGCCTTCCGGGCCCGCGCGAGTGCCCGACGCCTACGATTTCTTCCTCCGGATGGGTCCTCTCGCGCGGAGCGAGGAGCTGTATTTCAAGGGAAAGAATCCCTATTGGACAGCCAATCTGGACCATCCGAACTACGACGAATACTGGCAGGTCCGCTCGCTCGTGCCGCACATGAAGGCCATCAAGCCGGCCGTCTTGTTCGTCGGCGGCTGGTTCGACGCCGAGGACCTCGCCGGTCCGCTGAAGCTGTTCTATGCGCTGGAAAAGAACGGTCCGCAGGGGCCGAACACCCTCATCATGGGTCCCTGGTCCCACGGCGGATGGTCCCGCGGGGACGGCGACCGGCTCGGCAACCTGAGCTTCAAGGTGAAAACGGGGGAGTTCTACCGTGCGAACATCGAATTCCCCTTCTTCCTCTATCACCTGAAGGGCAAGGGGGAGGGCCTTCGGGGGCCGGAGGGGGGAGCCGTGCCGAAAGCCTGGGTCTTCGGGACGGGCACGAACGAATGGCGGCGGTTCGAGGTCTGGCCTCCCCGGGAAGCCCGCGAGAAGATCCTCTATCTCGGCCCCGGCGGCACGCTGTCCTTCGAGCCGGCCGCGGGCAAGGCGGTGGCTTATGACGAGTACGTCAGCGATCCGAACAGGCCCGTGCCCGTCATCGGCCACACGGGCGACGGCATGCCGGGCGACTACATGAGCGAGGATCAGCGTTTCGCCGCGCGCCGGCCGGACGTGCTGGTCTATGAAACGGAGCCGCTCAAGAGCGACGTGACGATCGCGGGTCCCGTCTCGCCGTTGCTCCAAGTTTCCACGTCGGGGACGGACTCGGACTTCGTCGTCAAGCTCATCGACGTCTATCCGAACGATTACCCGGACCCGGCCCGGGTCCGCATGGGCGGCTACCAGCAGCTCGTCCGCGGCGAGCCCTTCCGGGGCAAGTTCCGCAAGAGCCTGACGCAGCCGGAGCCGTTCGAGCCCGGTAAGGCTGCGACGATCGATTTTAACATGCCCGACGTCTGCCACACGTTCCTCAAAGGCCACCGGATCATGGTCCAGATCCAGAGCTCCTGGTTCCCGTTGACCGACCGGAACCCCCAGAAGTTCGTGGACATCCCCAAGGCGAAAGTGTCGGACTTCAGGAAGGCCGTCGAACGGGTGTATCGCGGCGGTCCGGAGGGGTCCAGGATCCGCGTCCTGGTCCTCGAATAGAGGAGGGGCCGATACGAGGATTATGCGGACCCCCGCATGTCCGAGGTCGAGGATTCCCGGGTGCGATGGGCCGGGTTGATGGGCGGCTGATTACCACTTTGGGGTAGCGACGCAGGTGAGCACAAGTTGTGCACAATCCCCCGCGCAGCCCAAATAAATATATTTATATCAGTCAGTTAGCTAGCCGGAGCAGTCCCTTCGTAATCACCAGGTCGGAGGTTCGATCCCTCTCGCGGGCTCCACCGATCCCGCGACATCCTTAACCTCTCATACCGACGCGGTTTGTGCCATGCCGGCTCACAACTCTTATGGCCGGAATATTTTGAAGCACATTTGTGCCTCCATGAGTTGACTTTCCTCCCTGGCAACGCTATCCTCTGGCTAACCAGCGTTGGGGTTGTATAACAATGAAATGCCCCAAGTGTCACTCCGATAATGTCGATACTTCCCGATTCTGCGGCAACTGTGCCACCCTCCTGAGCCAGGATAGCCCGCCGATCGATCCCTTGACGCAAACCATTCAGACCCGTGCCCACGTGCTGTCGAAAGGCACGCTCATCGCCGGGAAGTACCGGATCGTCGAGGAGATCGGTCGGGGCGGGATGGGCATTGTCTACAAGGCCGAAGACATCAACCTCCAGCGCGCCGTAGCCCTCAAATTCCTCCCGGCGCAGTGGACGTCCGATCCTGAAGCGCGAGAGCGGTTCGTCCACGAAGCTCGGGCTGCGTCGGCCCTCGACCACTCCAACATCTGCAACATTCATGAGATCGGAGAGGCCGAAGACGACCGGATGTACATCGCCATGGCCTTCTATGAAGGGGAGAGCCTGAGGGAAAAGATCAAGCAAGGCCCGCTGAAGCAGGAAGAAGCCCTGGGAATAGCCATCCAGGCGGCAATGGGCATGGCGAAAGCCCACCAAAAAGGCATTGTCCACCGCGACATCAAGCCGGCCAATATGCTCATCACGTCCGACGGTGTGGTGAAAGTCGTGGACTTCGGCCTGGCCAAGCTCGCCGGCCAGGTTAAGCTGACCCGCGAGGGAACAACCGTGGGCACGGTCGCCTATATGTCTCCGGAACAGGCAAAGGGCGAAGCCGTCGACCAGCGTACCGACATTTGGTCGCTGGGAGTTGTCCTCTACGAGATGCTCTCGGGGACCCTCCCGTTCAAGGGGGACTACGAGCGGACGTTGATCCGTTCGATCCTACAGCAGGAGCCGGAACGCTTGGGCAGGCTCCGGAAAGACCTTCCGGCTGGCATTGAGAATATCGTCTTCAAGGTCTTGTCAAAGAATCCCGCCGACCGATACCAGAGCATGGACGAGCTGCTGGAAGACCTCCAATCGGTCGCTGCAGGCTTGCAGCCGGTCCGAGCCGCCTCGATGATCTTCCGTGGCCGGTTCCTGGGGTTCAAGAAGGTCCATGTTTATCCGACGATCGCGGGAATTTTGATCCTGGCCATCGTCGCGTGGCTAATGATCTTCCCCAAACGCGGCCAGGCCTTCGACTCCATCGCAGTCCTGCCGATCGAGAACCTTACCGGAAACCCCGGGAAGGAATACTTCGTCGACGGCGCCACCGATGAGCTGATCGGGCAGCTGGCCCAGATCGGATCCTTGCGCGTGATCTCCCGCACGTCGGTCATGAAATACAAGGCGATGAAGAAGCCCGTGCCGGAGATCGCCCGCGAGCTCAAGGTGAAGGCCATCGTCGAGGGGACCGTGCATCGGGTCGGCGAGAGGGTGCGGATCCGGGTGGAGCTGATCGCGGCGCTCCCCGAAGAGCGAAACATATGGACGCAAACCTACGACCGGGCCATGACGGACGTGCTGGTGATGTACAGCGAAATGGCCCGGACCATTGCCGGCAAGATGCGGGTCAGTCTGGCCCCTCAGGAAGAGACCCTTCTGGCGGGCGCCCGCCAGGTCAATCCCGAAGCCTATGAGGCCTATCTCCAAGGCCAATTTCACTGGTACAAGCTCACTCGATCGGACCTCGAGAGCGCGCTGCAGTATTTCGAATCGGCCCTGGCCAAAGATCCCAGCTATGCCCAGGCCTATGCGGGGATCGCCAACGTTTGGGTCGGACGCCAGCAACAGGGCTTCGTCCCGACAAGCGAGGCCGCGCCGAAGGCGAAGGCGGCCGCCGCGAAGGCCCTGGAGCTCGACAGCATGCTCGCGGAAGTCCATTCCACGTTGGCGGGCATCAAAACGTGGACGGATTGGGACTGGGAAAGCGGGGAGGCGGAGTACCGTCGGGCCATCGAACTCAATCCCAACCTTCCCGGGTCACGCGCCTCTCTCTCGCATTTATTGAACATCCTGAAGCGTCCCGAGGAGGCGATGACGCAAATCCAGCGGGCGCTCGAACTGGATCCTCTCAATGCGTTGTTCCGTGGTTTTTACGCCATGGACCTGATGTACGCGCACCGGTACGATGACGCCATCGCCGAGATCCGCGACACGCTCAAGACCTCGCCGAACGACCTAATCGCGTTGTCAACCCTCAGGTCCGCCTACCACATGAAACAGATGTACCCGGAAGCGCTGGAGGCATGGAAAGCGTCCTATGCCGCGAGGGGGGACCAGGCGGCTGAAGACGCCTTGGCGGGTGGCTCCAAAGAAGGCGGTTACCCGATGGCTTTGCAGCGGGTGGCCGAGGCACTAGTGGCGCGCTCGCGCACGGCTTATGTGCCGGCTTGGCAGATCGGAACACTCTATACCCGCGCTGGAAAGAAGGAGGAAGCCCTCGAATGGCTGGAAAAGGCCTACCAAGCTCATGACCCCAACATGCCCTATATCAGCGTAGATCCCATATTCGACATCCTGCGGGATGACCCGCGATTCGAGGATTTTCTGCATCGGATGAACCTGAAATAACTAGGAATGAACAGGATGCGACGTCTTAGCTGGGCTATGCCCGGCGCCGGGAGGTAACCGCCTTTGAAACACACGGAATTCTCTTCTGGCCCCAATTCGGTTATAATAGATGCAATCTTCGGGAAAATATCGTTGGAGGAAACCATGAAACGTTTTGGCCTGACAATCGGTGTTGTCCTGGTCCTGGCTCTGGTCCTGGCTCTGCCTTCCCCATCCCTCGCCCAGGGGGATAAGGTCCCCGTGAGCCTCAGAGCCAGTGTGACCCAAAGATTGGGAACGGATTGCGATATCACCATCGACTACGGCCGGCCGGGCGTCAAGGGACGGAAAATATGGGGAGACCTGGTCCCTTACGGCATGAGCCCCGGAAATCAATATTCCAATAACAAACCCTATCCCTGGAGGGCCGGTGCCAACGAGAACACCACCATTGAATTCAAGAAGGACGTCCTCGTCGAGGGGAAGCCTCTTCCGGCAGGCAAGTACGGCCTCCACATGATCCCCGGGGAAAAGGAATGGACCATCATCTTCAGCAAGAACAACTCCGCCTGGGGGAGCTTCGCCTACAACCAGGACGAGGACGCCCTCCGCGTCATGGTCGCGCCCATGAAGGCCCCCCACCAGGAGTGGTTGATGTTCGGGTTCGATGACCTGGCCGGGACGTCGGCGACCGCCTACCTCCACTGGGAACAGCTGAAAGTCCCCTTCAAGATCAAGGTGGCGCAATAACCCGCGGCGGGGATTCCCGGGGCGGCTTTTCCGAGACGCAGACGCGTTGCGGCCGATGAACGGGACTATCCTAAAAAAGCTCATGACGATAGCCATGGGGTTAGCCCTGTTCCCGAACATTCATGTTCAGGCCCAGCCGGCCGGGGCCGTCAGTTCCGCGGATCTGGACATCGCCCTTCACAAGCTCAACGTCCTGGGCAGCGTCCTCTACGTGGCCGCCCATCCGGACGATGAGAACACGGCCGTCCTGTCCTATTTCTCGAAGGGCCGGAAGTTCCGGACGGCCTACCTGTCCTTCACCCGCGGCGAGGGCGGCCAGAACCTGATCGGCCCGGAACAGGGCGCCGAGATCGGGCTCATCCGGACCCAGGAGCTCCTGTCCGCCCGCCGGATCGACGGGGCCGAACAGTATTTCACGCGGGCTGTCGATTTCGGCTACTCCAAGACCGCCGAGGAAACATTCGAGTTCTGGGGGAAGGAAGAAGTCCTGTCGGACATCGTCTGGGTGATCCGGAAATTCCGGCCCGACGTGATCATCACCCGGTTCACCGCGGATAACTCCGGCGGGCACGGCCACCACAAGGCCTCTGCGATATTGGCCCAGGAAGCCTTTGCCGCCGCCGCTGACAAGACCCGCTTCCCCGAACAGCTGAAATTTGTCTCGCCCTGGAAGGCCCGGCGGCTGTTTTGGAACGGTTTTCCCCAGTCCCAGGCCGAAACCCCGAGCCGGCTTCGAATCAATACGGGCGAATACGATCTTCTGCTGGGAAAATCCTATAACGAGATGGCCGCGGAGGGCCGCTCCCAGCACAAGAGCCAGGGATTCGGCTCGGCCGCACGGCGCGGAAGCCAATATGAGGTTTTCGAGCTTCTGGCCGGGGAGCCGGCGAAGGACGATCTTTTCGAGGGGATCGATGTCACCTGGGACCGCGTCCCCGGCGGGCGCAAGGTGGGCGTCCTCCTAGCCGAGAGCTTGCGGTCGTTCGACCCGGAACATCCCTCGCGATCGATCCCCGGCCTGCTGGCCGTTCATGACGAACTCGCCAGGCTCCCCGACGAAAATTGGGTCCGGCTCAAGAAAGAAGAGCTGGTCCGCGCTATCCAGGCTTGTGGCGGGATCTGGATCGAGGCCATGGCCGATGATTTTGCCGCCGCGCCGGGGGACGAGATACGAGTCAGAACGACGATCATCAACCGGTCCGACCGACCTTTCGCTATTCACAGCGTGGGCTTCCCGAAAGTGGGGCCGGACAAGGTCCTCGACCTCCCCCTCAATAGCAACGAGCCCGCCGTCGTCGAAAACACCCTTCAAATCCCCGGGGATTTTCCGCTGTCCCAACCCTATTGGCTGGACGCCGCGCACTGGGAAGGCCTCTTTTCGGTCGGGGACCAGAACCTCATCGGGCTCGCGGAAAACCCTCCGGCGATCAGCGCCAGGATCAGCCTGAACGCCGGCGGACATCTCCTGGAATACTCGATCCCCGTGGGCTTCCGTTGGACGGACCCGGTGGACGGCGAGCTCCTGCGTCCCTTCGAGGTCCGGCCGCGCCTGACGATCCAGGTCGAGGACAAGGTCCAGATCTTCGCCGGGGAGAACTCCAAAAAGATCAAGCTGCGGCTGAAGAGCCACTCCCCGAACGTCGCCGGCGAGGTCCGGCTCAAAGGACCGCAGGTATGGACGATCAGCCCGGTCCGTCAGCCCTTTTCCCTGACCGGGAAATATGACGAGGTCGAGGTCACGTTCGACGTGGCCCCGCCGAAAGCCGCCGGCGAGGCCGTCTTCACGGCCGAAGCCGAAGTCGGGGGCGAAAGGTTCAGCGGGGAATTGGTCGAGATCTCCTACCCTCATATCCGCCGCCAGGTCTATTTCCCGGATAGCCGGTTCAAGGTCGTCAAGCTGGACATCAAAACGGACGGGAAGAGGGTCGGCTACATCGTGGGCGCGGGGGATGAGGTTCCCCGAGCCCTCCAGAACCTCGGCTATGACGTCGTCGAGCTGAGCGACGAGATGCTCGAAAACGAGGATTTCTCCGTATTCGATACGATCATCACGGGGGTCAGGGCTTATAATACACGGAATATCCTCAAGCTCGTGACGGAGAACCTCCTCCGGTACGTCGATCGCGGTGGGACGCTCGTCGTCCAGTACAACGTGGCCTCCGGTTCGTTGCCCGGGCGCATCGGTCCTTATCCCTTCACGATCGGCAGGGATCGGGTGAGCGTCGAGAACGCTCCGATGGTCTTCCTGGTTCCCGGCCACCCGCTGCTGAACGTTCCCAACAAGATCACGCCCGAGGACTTTAAAGGCTGGATCCAGGAGCGGGGCCTGTATTTCGCTTCCCAATGGGACGAGAAATACGAGACGGTCCTGGCTTGCCACGATCCCGGTGAGCCCGACCGGACGGGCGGTCTGCTCTACGGCCGGTACGGCAAGGGAATTTTCGTCTACACCGCCTACTCCTGGTTCCGGCAGCTGCCGGCCGGAGTTCCGGGCGCGTTCCGGCTTTTTGCCAATATCATTTCGGCGGGGAAAACCACTGAAAGACCATCCGACAAAAAGAAATGAGGACGAGGAGGGGCGGCCTCCCTTCTTCTCGTCGTGGGGCCGTCTGTACGCCGTCGTCCTGCTGAATCTGGCCCTCCAGATCCTGCTCTTCACCATTTTCACCAGGGCGTTCAAGTAGATGACGGCTCCGACTCGGCCTATGCACCTACCGGCCCTGGTCGAGGACTACCTCCATGACTTTGGCAAGGTGCGCGAGTTCTACAACGGCGACTTTCGGGAGCCCGCCGCTTTTGAGCGCCAAACCGAAAGAGTCCGGTCGCGCCGGATCGCCCGGGGAGACCTGGCCGCGATCCTGAGCGAACAAAACGGAAGTTACGGCTGCGGGCCCGAGACCCTGGACGCGATCGGGAGACTCGTCCGGGATGAGGCCTGCGTCGTGGTCACGGGACAGCAGGTCGGGCTCTTTTCCGGGCCGCTCTACACGATCTACAAGGCGCTGACCGCGATCAAGCTTTCGGCGAGCCTCAACCGTCGCGGTCTCGGGAGCTTCGTGCCCATCTTTTGGCTGGCCTCGGACGATCACGACCTGGCGGAGATCGATCATATCGCCCTTATGGACAAAGACAACCGGGTCCGGGAAATCCGGTGTCCGACCTTTTCGCGCGAATCAAAGGTCCCTGTTTCGGATATCCGCTTGCCCCCGGAAATTGGGGATTGCCTCGAGCAGCTCAAGGACCTGACCCCGGACACCGAATTCAAAGCGGCCATTTGGCGCTCCCTGAGCGAAGCCTACCAGCCCGGCCGTTCCTACGTCGAAGCCTTCGGCCGCTGGATGACCCGCCTGTTCAAGTCGCGCGGCCTCGTCCTCATCGACGCCAGCCATCCCGGTCTGAAAGAGATGGGGCGCGACATTTTTTATCGCGAGATCGCCGACGGGTCGCCCTCGACCCGGCAGGCCGTCGCCGCGTCGGAGCGGCTGCGCCGGGCCGGATATGAGCCCCAGATCCCCCTCCACGAGGACATCCTCAACCAATTTTACGTGGAGCGGGAACGCCGGGCCATCCAATGGAAGGACGGCGCCTTCGACATCAAAGGCCTCCCGGCCGCGGTCGCGAAAGAGCGTCTCCTCGAGCTGGCCAAAGACAAACCCTCTCTGTTCAGCCCGAACGTCCTCCTGCGCCCGCTCTATCAGGACGCCGTCTTGCCGACGGTGGCCTACGTCGGCGGTCCGTCCGAGATCGCCTATTTCGGCCAGCTGAAAGGCGTTTATGAGGCCTTTGGACTGCCGATGCCCGTGATCTATCCGCGGAAGAACGTGACCATCGTCGAAAGGAAGATCGATCATATCCTGAAGAAATACCATCTGAGCGTCCCGGACCTTTGGCGCGACGCGTCAGGGGCGATGGGGGACATCACCAAGGAAGAGATCCCGGATGCCGTGGGCCAGGCCCTGCTCCTCGTCCGCGATCATCTCGAGCGGGACTATGCCCGCCTGAAGGCGGAGCTCCTGGCTTTCGATCCGGGCCTCGCCGGATCCGTTGATCTGGCCAAGGGGAAGATGAACCAGCAGCTGGACTTCATGGAGAAGAAGGTTCAGCAGGCGGCCCGCAGGCGGAACGATATCGCGATCCGGCAGCTCCGCAAAGCCGTCGACTCCCTTTTTCCCAACCGGCGTCCTCAGGAACGGGTCTTCAATATCGTGCCGTACTTGATCAAGTATGGCCCTCCGATTATCGATCAACTCGACCAGGCTATCGATATCGATATCACGGATCATCAGTTTCTCGTAATGTGAAGGATTTCGCCTGACAAGGAGATGGCCATGGATTTGGACGCTTTGGCGTTTGGGGCCCACGCGGACGACGTCGAGCTCGGCTGCGGCGGTACGTTGATCAAGTTGGCGGGGTTGGGTCGCACAACGGGAGTCGCCGTCCTGACCCGGGGCGAGCTGGCGACGCGGGGCAACGCCGAGATCCGAGCCGGGGAATTTAAGAACGCGGCCGGGATCATGGGCCTCGCCGTCCATCAGATGCTCGATATCCCCGACGGGCGGGTCGAGGGGACATGGGAGAACAAGCTCAAGATCATCGGCGTCCTGCGCGCCCACAGACCGAAGATCGTTTTCGCGCCCTATTGGGTCGACCGTCACCCGGACCACGAGGAGGCCTCGCGTCTCGTGCGCCAGGCGGCCTACCTCTCCGGATTGAAAAAGATCGAAACGGGCCAGCCGCCCTTCCGGCCCCATAAGGTCATCTATTATCAAACCCGGTTCGCATTCACTCCCTCCTTTATCGTCGATGTCTCCGGCGTGCACGAAATGAAGATGAAGGCCATCCGGGCCTATGGATCCCAATTCCACCGTCCGGACGAGATCGAACCCGGGAGCGGCGAGACGCTCATCGGCCGTCCCGAGTTCCTGGCCGCCATCGAGACCCGGGACAGGCACTCCGGCGCTCAGATCGGCGTCAGGTTCGGCGAGGCTTTTCTCGTTCGGGAAGCCATGAAATTGGAGGATCCCGTCGGATTCTTCGGACCCGAGTACCTGTGGACGATCCCATGAGGTCCGGCATGAAGATCGGGATCGTCTGCTATCCGACCCACGGCGGCAGCGGGGTCGTGGCCTCGGAATTGGCCATCGGCCTGGCGAATAAGGGCCATGAGATCCATATCATCAGCTACGCCACGCCGTTTCGCCTGCGCACGTTCCACCGGAATATCTTCGTCCACGAGATCGAGGTCACGACGTATCCGCTCTTCAAGTACCCCCCCTATGAGCTGAGCCTGGTCACAAAGCTCGTGGAGATCGCGGAGACGCGGGGCCTCGACCTCATCCACGCCCACTATGCCGTTCCCCACGCCTCCAGCGCCTACCTGGCCAAGCAGATCTTGAATTCCGGGTGCCTGAAGACGGTCACGACCCTCCACGGAACGGACATCACCCTGGTCGGCGCCGACCCGTCTTTTCATCGGGTCGTCAAATTCGCCATCGAGAGATCCGACGGCGTGACGGCCGTCTCCCGCTATCTCATGAATCGGACGATCGAGGAATTCGACATCCGGCGCGAGATCCGGGTCATCCCCAATTTTGTCGACGCCCTCCGGCCGTCCCGGAATAGCGACTTGTGCTCGAGGGACGCGCTGGCGCCGAACGGGGAGAAGATCCTGATGCACGCCTCCAATTTCCGTCCGATGAAACGGATCGCGGACGTCGTGCGCATTTTCGCCCGGGTCCGCGAACGCGTCCCGGCCAAGCTCGTCCTCATCGGCGACGGGCCGGAGCGGCTGTTCATCCAGCAGCTGGTCAGGGAACTGAAGCTCACATCCGACGTCCAGTTCATGGGCGAACAGGATCAGCTGGAGCCGCTGTTCCTCTGCGCCGACCTGTTCCTCCTGCCCAGCGAACAGGAGAGCTTCGGGTTGACGGCCCTCGAAGCCATGAACTGCGGCGTCCCCGTCATCGCCACCTCGATCGGCGGCCTTCCCGAGGTCATTACGCACGGGGAGACGGGGTATCTTTTCCCCGTCGGCGACGTCGCGGACATGGCGGCGAGCGCCGTGGCCCTTCTCACCGACCCGGCCCGGCACGAGCTCTTTAGAGCGCGGGCCCGAAAACGGGCCGAGCAATTCTTCAACGCCGACCGGATCATCCCGCTTTATGAGTCTTATTACGAAGAGGTCCTGAGCTCTTAGCCGATGCATGCCCTGGACTGGATCGTCCTGACGTCGTTCCTCCTGTTCGTGGCCGTCTACGGCGTCTGGAAGGCCCGGGGGAAACAGGACATGCCCGGCTATTTTCTGGCCAACAAATCGACCCCCTGGTACGGCGTCACGGTCTCCATCATGGCGACCCAGGCCAGCGCCATCACGTTCCTGTCCATGCCCGGCCAGGCCTATGTCGACGGCATGCGGTTCGTCCAGTTTTATTTCGGATTGCCCATCGCTATGGTCATCCTCTCGATCACGGCCGTCCCCTTGTTCCATAAGCTCAAGGTGTACACGGCGTATGAATTCCTGGAGCAGAGGTTTGACCTGAAGAACCGGGCCCTGGGGAGCCTCCTCTTCCTCATCCAGCGGGGGCTCGCGGCCGGATTCACGATCCTGGCCCCGGCCCTGATCATCTCCGTCATCCTCGGCTGGGATTTCCGCCTGACGATATTCATGATCGGGGGCCTGGTCATCCTCTACACGGCCGCGGGGGGGACGGAGGCCGTCAATAAGACGCACCTCTTGCAGATGACGATCGTCACGGTGGGCATGGGCGCGGCGTTCTTCATGATCTTCCGCCGGCTGCCGCCCGACATTTCGTTTTCGAGCGCCGTCCATCTGGCCGGAAAGCTGGGCAAACTGAATGTCGTCAATTTCACCTTCAACTGGGCGGACCGCTACAATTTCTGGTCGGGCCTCATCGGCGGGGCCTTCGTGGCCCTGTCGTACTTCGGGACGGACCAGTCCCAGGTCCAGCGCTACCTGGCCGGTCGGTCCGTCGCCCAAAGCCGCATGGGGCTCCTCGCCAACGGTGTGGTCAAGGTCCCCATGCAGTTCATCATCCTCTTCATCGGCGCCATGATCTTCGTCTTCTACCAGTTCATAACGCCGCCGTTGTTCTTCAACCCGGTCGAAACGGCCCATGTCAAGAACGGGGTCTACGCGGAAGCCTATACGAAGCTCGAAACGGACTATCGAGGCCTGAACGGGGAGAAGCAGGACCAGCTCAGGCGGATGCTGGCGGCCATCGAGAGCCGCAATAAAGCGGACGAAGCCGCGGCGATGGAGAAGCTCCGGCTGGTGGAGGAATCGGAATCAGGCCTCCGGCGGGACGCCATCGGGCTGATCAAGAAGAACGATCCCCTGGCCGAGACAAATGATACGAACTACATCTTCTTGAGCTTCGTGACCCGCTATCTCCCGGTCGGAATCGTCGGGCTGATCCTGGCGGCCATCCTCTCGGCGTCGATGTCGGCGTCCTCCGCCGAGCTCAGCGCCCTGGCTTCCGTCACCGTGATCGATGTCTACAAGCGTCTCGTCCGGCGAGACGCTTCGGAGCGGCACTATGTCCGTGTGTCGAAGGCGGCCACGATCTTCTGGGGGATCTATGCCATCGGGTTCGCCCAATTCGCGAACCATCTCGGCTCATTGATCGAAGCCGTGAACATCATGGGGTCCCTTTTTTACGGGACGATCCTCGGCATATTCCTCATCGCCTTCTATTTCAAGAGGATCGGCGGAAACGCGACCTTCATCGCCGCGGTCATCGCCGAGCTCACTGTTCTAGCCTGCTACTTTTTCACAAAGATCCCCTATCTCTGGTTCAACGTCATCGGCTGCGCCCTTCTCGTTATCCTGGCCAACATCTTGAATCCTATTTGGCCGGGGAGGAGGATGGGATCGCCCGGGCCGGCCCTTTCCGCCTGACCCACCCATTTTCCTAAGACGGGATTTCGGCCTCGTTTAGAGACGCAGGTGAGCAGGACCTCATCCGCGAAAAAAGGGTCCATGGAGGTTCCCGAGATCGGAGGCTTGCTAACCTGACCTATTCATAAACATTCATGACGGTGCCAAAATTGAGAGGAATCGACCCGGGATGTACCATCCTTTGCTTTCGCGGCGGATTTTCGAGTCCGAGAAAACAAAATGGTTTCTTTTTTC
>Ga0268276_1002731_pt1 | contig 14625 bp, 16 predicted proteins | sample saktaG_4_FD_190145 | JGI IMG/M metagenome (GOLD analysis project Ga0268276, IMG submission 190145) | Saline water microbial communities from Sakinaw Lake, British Columbia, Canada - sak_2010_1_5_45m | ecosystem: Environmental > Aquatic > Non-marine Saline and Alkaline > Saline ...
TTAAGCGTTCGTGATACCGTGGCCAATGACACATTGGCGGCATAAGCGACATTATAAATCGTAGCTTTATTCATAAAAACCGACCCAATCCTTTCTTTTGTTTCTCTTTTTTACATTATTTTACCATTATTATAGGGGTCTTTCAATGCTTTTGACGTAAAATGTAAGAAATATGAAAATATTTTCATTCAACGAAGCATAGTTGGTGTGAGAACTATAACTTCCATAAAGATATCGCTATTTTCGCCTATTTCATTGAGTACAGAAAAAAGCCATTGCCTATATTTCTTAACTTGATGAAAAAAAGACAATCCGGAGATTGTCTTTTTATCTTGCTAGCGTTTTTCTTTGATACGGGATGCTTTTGCAGACAGTCCACGGATGTATCCTAGGTGGGCACGTCTGACTTTGCCGCGACGGGCAACTTCGATTTTCTCAATTACAGGTGAATTGACAGGGAATGTTCTTTCGACACCAACACCGTAGGAAATTTTTCTGACGGTGAATGTTTCGCTGACGCCTCCGCCTTGTTTCTTGATGCAGAGTCCCTCGAAAATCTGGATTCTTTCACGATTTCCCTCGACGATCTTCACGGATACTTTTACTGTGTCTCCGGGACGAAATTCGGGAATGTCGTTCTTAATAAACTCTTTTGTAACTTGATCGATGATTTGCTGCGACATTTTGGTCAACTCCTTCACTTGAAACCCAGCGTTCATGACTATTTACCAGCGGAACATTGAGTATATGTTTCTCATTCTTACAGCGGTAGTAATTATATCATAACTCGATAATGAAATCAATCTTTTTTATTTGGAATTTTCAATAGGTCCGGACGCCTATTTTGTGTTCTTTTAAGGGATTCTTCCTTGCGCCACTTTTCGATTTCCTGATGATTACCGCTAATTAGCACATCCGGAACTTTCATTCCCATGAATTCATAAGGCTTGGTGTACTGAGGATATTCCAGCATATCCTGGTAAAAAGAGTCTTGTTGAAATGATTCTTCTTTGCCCAGCGCTCCAGGTAGTAATCTGATAATGCTGTCCGATACTGCCATTGCCGGAATCTCTCCGCCGGTAAGAACATAGTCACCAAGTGAAATCTCCATGTCGACAAAAGATCTCACACGTTCGTCAAAGCCTTCATAATGGCCACAAATCATGATCAAATGTTCTTTTTGTGCCAAAACTTTGGCGCTACTTTGAACATATGGATCGCCTTGAGGAGTCAAAAGAATTTTCGTTGCTTTATCGTGTCCTTCAATGCTTGTTAATGCTCTGTAGATAGGTTCAACTGACAGAACCATGCCAACACCTCCTCCATAAGAAGTGTCATCGACTTGTTTATGTTTATTGGTCGCAAAATCGCGAAAATTGATGATTTTTATCTCAACGATTTGAGCCTGTATTGCTCTTTTGATTATCGATTCAGACAAAAAGCCGTTGAACATCTCAGGAAACAGGCTAAGAATCGTTATTTTCATAACAATCCCTCCATGTCGACAATTTCAATTACACTCTCATCCAAATCGATATTAATGATGAATTCATCCCGAAAGGGAACAGGTGATATTGTTCCATCCGGTTTCAGTATATTCAGATAATCGCCTTGAGGCATCTCGCGAATACTTTCGACCTTACCTTTAACTAATTCTTTTTGCATAACTTTCAAACCGATTAATTGAGAGGAGTGAAATTCATTGGGGTTTTCCAGTTCGATTTTTATATCTTCAGCGAAAAGATCGGAACCTTTGAATTTTTCAACTTGATTTATGTTATCCAATCCCTTGAATTTGAGTATGTCATGCCCCTTGAAAACACGATAGCTTTCTACTTTTACAAGCAGGTATTTTCCGCCAAAAAAGATATACAAATTTCCTTTTTCAGAGTATCTTTCATCCTTGAAATCAGTCTCAGATAGGATCTTCAACTCGCCATTCAGGCCTCTGGTGTTGACAATTTTCCCAATACATTTCAATTTCACTACACACTACCTCCTGTCTCAAATAAACGAGATTGATTATCCTTTGACGGTAATCTCCCCGGCTTTTCTAAGACTTATTTTGGTTATTATCGGCCCCGCCAATTCATAGAGTAGCGTTGCCGACAAAACAATTGCTCGGATCTGCGATCCCATTTCAACATTGAGCACTTGGGTGGCTACTAGACTTAGTCCGATGGCAACACCCGCCTGAGGAATCAGGGCAAATCCTAGATATTTTGCGATTTTAGGCTCCGATTTGGTAATTTTAGCGCCAAACCAGGCTCCGAAAAACTTGCCAAAAACTCTAAAGAATATGTAGACTAAACCAATCAAACCAACAAGGAGCACTACTGATAGATCAAGTTCAGCACCACTTAACACAAAGAACATGATAAAAATCGGGGGTGTGACGAAATAGATCAGACCGTTCACTTCTTCATATTTTTTGCTTAGATTGGCAAACACTCCGCCAACTGCCATACAGGCCAGAAGCGTCGATCCTCCTAAAAGGTCCACAACATATATTGTTAGAAATATGGCTGCGACAACCAAACTGATTCGGTTGCCTCTTCCTGTAAACCAGATACAACCATATACCAAAATCAAACCGACGAGTCCTCCGATTCCAAGTGATAGTAATATTTCGAGTATCGGAGCGAAAATCTGTCTGATGATGGGTGTTCCGATTGCGTTCGGGCTGATGGCATTGGCAATAGCGACAAAGATTCCAAACAGCATGATTGCTACCGAGTCATCGATTGCAACAACACTCATCAATGTATCTGTCAAAGTGCCTTTTGCCTTGTATTGTCTTATGACCATTAATGTTGCAGCTGGCGCTGTTGCAGCCGCGATTGAGGCCAACACTAGGGAGAAGCGCAGAGTTGTATTGTTTAGTTGTCCAACAATCAGGAAGTATATGATTAATCCTGCCAAGACAAACAATACTGCAAAAGTGGCTTCCATGATTGCTATTACAAGTGGTTTGGTTCCAACTTTGCGAAAATATGACAATTTCAATTCATTTCCAATTGTAAATGCGATAAAACCAAGAGCGACAGTTGATACAATCTCTAAACCGACAAACGAGTCGGCTTTGACAAAATTAAAAATGCTCGGACCAATCAACAACCCGCCGACCAAATATCCAGTAACATTTGGCAGATGGATATATTTGGCGATTTTGCCGAATAAAAGACCTGTGGCAATTAGTATTCCCGCATAAAAAAGTACCGTTAAATTCATAACTTCATATCACCTATAACTTAAACCCTTTCACATCTTCGAGTGGCATGGTAAACGCAATGCCAGTGTTGGGTTTGGTCAAATCTCCAACGATATCGTCGATGACTTGATATACAACCGAAACCTGATTATCCTGTAAAACCATCATAATCACATTTGACTCCACCCTCGGGTTGTCAAACAGCGATTTTAAAGTCCCAATGAACTTCATATCGTCATTTTCAATCAGCTTTCTAGCCATTCCAGAACTGCTTATGATTGTTGCTCCATGAATGTTGTGATCATTCAATTCGTGCAAAAAATCATCAAGCAAGGACGTGTCATTCAATACAAAAACTACTAATTTCATACAAAATCCTCCTTAGCACATTGCGTAACATTATACACCCATAAAACAAAAAATGCAAATCAAGAATTCTTATTTTTTTTCCGTACAAATAGTGAAAAGAACTTCGTTCAATATTGCAAACCTTACTGTAATAATTATATGTCTAAATCTGCCACAAAACAATGAAAAAATCAGAATTGCATTCATAAATTGTCTGAAAAAGTATATAATTGGATTATGCATGAAAGTTGGTGCCACACATGGAAGAACAATACCTAAAATCAAAATACTCCGATTTTGTTGATCGGGAACACCCTTTACCCGAGTACCCTAGACCCCAATTGAAAAGAAACGATTGGTGTAATCTAAATGGAGAGTACGAATATTGCATTCTCGGAAAAGACGAAGCGTATCCCACATCATTTTGCGGTAAAATCGTCGTTCCTTTTTGTGTGGAATCGATGCTTTCTTCTGTGAATGGGGTTTTGTTGCCAGATGAGAAAATCTGGTATAAAAGAACCTTTCTAATCCCAGAAGTGAAAGAGGACGAAAAAATAATCCTCCATTTTGGTGCTGTAGACTATAAAGCGGAAATCTATGTCAACCATGAAAAAACATTTACCCATTTTGGTGGATACTTGCCGTTTTCCATTGACATTACCGATTTTGTCAACCAAGGACAAAACGAACTCATCATCGGAGTTTGGGACCCGACCGACACTGAATGCCAAGAACGCGGCAAACAAGTTTTGTCGCCTCAAGGAATTTGGTATACAGCCACTTCTGGAATCTGGCAGACAGTCTGGTTTGAAATCGTTAACGAAGTGTCACTGTTGGATTTGAAAATTATTCCCGACTTTGATAATGATACAATTAGAATCAAACCGATAATTAGCGATACGCTTGATTTGAAACTTGAATTGAAAATATTCGCTCTCGAATCACTTGTTGTTGAAACAACCATCCAGGAGAATTTCTGGAATGATATTTGCATTCCCGATTGCATCGCGTGGACTCCAGACTCACCGTTTTTATACTCATTTACAATTGATGTATTTAAAAATAGCATAAAAACGGATTCTATTTCGAGTTATTTCGGAATCCGTAAATTTGACATCCAGTCTGATGATTTTGGCAGGCTTCGAACTTGTCTTAACAACAAGCCCATCTTTCAAACCGGAGTGCTTGACCAGGGTTATTATCCCGAGTCCCTTCTGACTCCGCCAACTGATCAGGCAATGATTGACGATATCCAAACAATGAAAAATCTTGGTTTTAACATGATTAGGAAACATATCAAAATCGAACCCGCTAGATGGTACTATCATTGTGACCGATTAGGAATGTTGGTGTGGCAGGACATGCCTTCGGGAGGAATCGGAAACCCCGGTAATTTTCTAGCGGTTGTGCTTCCTTATCTGAACATCCACATAAAAGACAATCATTACAAATGGTTTGGCAGAGAGAATGAAACGTGCCGGATTGAATTTGAAAGCAATCTCGAGCATATGGTTCAATACCTTGGCTTTTTTACTTCTATTTACTGTTGGGTTCCCTTTAATGAAGGCTGGGGTCAATTTGACTCCTTCCGCATTGGCAAAAGAATCAAAGAACTCGATCCCTCCAGAACGGTAGATCACGCAAGCGGTTGGCATGATCAACTTTGCGGAGACTATATAAGCGTTCACAGATATATCATGAAAATCAAAAAACCGAAGAACAATCATCGGTCTTTTGTCTTGTCTGAGTTTGGCGGTTACAGCCTGGTGGAACCAGACCATACCTGGAATGAAGAAAAGAGTTTCGGATACAAAATGTATAAAAGTTCTAATTCCCTAACGAAAGCATTCCGATCGTTGTACGAAAAGCAAATCATGCCATTGATTTCCAAAGGTTTGAACGCTACAATCTATACACAACTCTCTGATGTCGAACTTGAGGTCAACGGTATATTGACATATGATCGGTCAATAGTCAAAATTGATGAAAATACAATTAAAAGCATTAATAAAAAACTAAAAGAAATGCTAGATGTAATTTACAGAACAAATAAAAGTGACAATCCCAAAATGATTTGAGCCACGTAATACGTGGAAAGGTTAATGGTCACCAATATTTTCCGGAAAGGTTTTTTAAAGTATATTTGTGACAATATCAAATCTGAAATCGCAAAAAATATTGCTCCCACCAATACACACGTGGAAAAAGAGTCGAAAGCAAAATCAAGCGCATTTACCAAAGCTTGTCCAATCATCAGAAAAATCAAGAACGAATACCCGATACATGGATACATCAGTTTTCCCCATTCCAACTTCATGGCTTTGGAGGCAAAAAATACCAAAATCGTTAGAACTACTGCGATCAAAAACGGATAAAAACTGAAGTGATTTACGCTTAACAGGGCTATGTAATAGAAAATGTGTCCTGAAGCAAAAGCCATAATGCCCGAAAAAATGATTCTTTCGTTTTCCACAAGCGGACGCAAGGATCTAAGTCCTAGCACTAAATCGCCAATCAGTCCGGACAGCAAGGCCAAGAAAAACAAAATCGCAATGGTTTGATAATCACTAAATGCAATTCCAAGAAAATATGCAGAGTCGGTTCTAACCGTTTTTTCGTAAAGAACTCCCGCAAATAAAACCATAAAACTGAAACTCGCTACCGCCTTGAAGAAAAAAGCGGTCAATGGTTTCTCCATGTTTTCAGACCATATAAATATTCCCGCTGCTATGATTGATAAAGCTACCAAAAAGTAAATCATCAGCTTCCTCCAGTGCAAATAATATCTTAACTTAATTATACCTTTACTGATGAAAGATTGTACTGTCTACAAGAAAATATAATGTTTTTATTATATCAAGCATGAAATACAAATATAATTATCGAGGTGAATAAATGAAGAAAGTATTTAAAGTATTGTTACTGTTGGTCGTTTTCGTTCTTGTTCTTGCGGTGGGATTTATCCTAACTTTACAACTATTCGAATACCGTCCGAAAGATTTGACTGATTTGGAAATCGTCGACAACTTGGCTGACGAAGAAACAAATTACATTTCATTGGATGAAACAATCCGAATCCTAACTTTCAATACTGGCTATGCATCGCTTAGCGAAACTGAAGATTTCGCCATGGATGGCGGAACGAAGGGTAGAATGGATTCAGCCATTGAGGTCGAAACAAATATTGATGGCATATCGCAGATTCTGACATTAGCTTTGGCAGACATCTATTTGCTTCAGGAAGTAGACGTAGACTCCGATCGCTCCTACAATACACTTCAGTATGCTGATTATCAAGATTTATTGAGTCTGCCAAACACACTAGGATACAACTATCGTTGTATTTTTGTCCCGTTTCCTTTTACTTTCGGGCAAATGATGGGTTCTGTCAATTCAGGCATTGTCAGTTTTATTGATTATTACGTCTCCGAATCTGTCAGACATCAGCTTCCTGGAAGTTTCAGTTGGCCAATCAGTCTGGCCAATCTCAAACGATGCGTCGTCGTCTCGAGACTTCCGATTGCAGGTAGCGACAAAGAATTTATCGTTATCAATGTCCATTTGTCTGCATATGATGATGGCACAATGAGACTGCAGGAAATGGAGGCTTTGAAAACCATCGTTTCGACAGAATTTGAGGCCGGTAACTATGTTTTGGTCGGCGGAGATTTCAACCAAACCTTCCCCAACGCTGTGACGGTAACCGATAATTTGGACGGAACAGAATCTTATGACTATTTATTCGCACTAAAAGACCCCAACTATTGGCAGGCCTTTCCCATGGAAAATGACTGGTTCATTGAAAACGGATTCCAATTCGGCACTGATCTGACGACGCCTACTTGCCGTCTTTTAAACCAGGCACTCGATACCGTTGTCGATGAAAACAATCAATACTACTATATTGATGGATTTATCGCTTCTTCAAACATCGAAATTGAAAATGTAATTACGCTTCAAGAAAATTTCAAATATAGTGACCACAATCCTGTCCAAATTGAAATCAAACTCCTCCCATAGAGCTAAAGACACTTGAATACGTTCTCAATAAAGACAAAAACCCATGTGTTTGCATGGGTTTTTGTTATTGAACTTAATTGACTACTTTTTTTCTTTGTTAAAGCACATGAACCAATCTAGGCAATATACATCCTTATTCTTTGATTCCATTCTTTCCTTTGCGACTCCACAAGATCCTGCCGTCGGCACAATCGTGTCATCCCCAGGCCGCCAATCGGCTGGAGTGGCCACATGGTCTTTGTCAGATTTTTGCAGCGCTTGAATAATTCTTTTGATTTCATCAAAGTTTCTACCTGTAGTAAGCGGATAGTAAAGAATTGTTCTGATTGTCCCCTCAGGATCAATTGCGAACACGGCGCGAACAGCTTGAGTATTCGATTGTCCGGGCTGAATCATGCCATATTTGTTGGCAACATCCATTCTGATATCTTCAATCAGCGGAAACGTTACTTCCAGGTTTTTCATGCCTTTCCATTCCAACTCTTTAATTTTCCTTAGCCAGGCAATGTGAGCATAAAGCGAATCAACTGAAAGCCCAATCAATTGCGTGTTCAATGCAGTAAACTCATCCATCATACTAGTAAATGTCATGAACTCGGTTGTACAAACGGGTGTGAAATCTGCTGGGTGTGAAAACAAAATAACCCATTTTCCTACATAGTCAGCAGGGAAATTAATCACCCCTTGTGTGGTTTTGGCGACAAAAGCAGGAGCTTTATCACCAATTAAAGGCATTCTCCCAAAGCTGTTCTGTTCCATAATTAAATCCTCCTTATATTATAAATTTACATTAATACTCAAGAACAATCGTGAAGAATCAAATTGTGAAATGTATTATGTCTAATTGTTTGATTTAGTTTCCATGATGTTCGTGATGTTCATGGTGTTCGTGGTTTGAACACACTTTGTCCGAAGATTCCAGTTTACCATCAATAAATCTTTCAATAATCTCCGAAGCACTTCCGGATACGCACTTTATGGTATTCATACCAAATTGCGTTATGATTTTGTTGGCCATCTCTCCCATGTTTCCGCAAATTACGACATTGATACCTTTTTCATGAAGAAACTTTGGCAGAAAGCCTCTTTGATGAGGGGGATTCTCGATTTTTTGTGTATTAATGATTTCTTTTCCGTTTAATTCATAGATGACAAAATAATCACAATGCCCGAAATGCTCAGACATCATGTTGTCGCTCACAGCTAATGCTACTTTCATAAATTATTTATCCTCCATTTTTGTGAATACATTCCATATTTCTCAGTCGTTTCGGTTTAATGCATGCGGAACAATCTTTCTCACAAAGGATGTATTTTCCACCTTCGATCGAGATTCTTTTCCCGTTCACCAAAGCATCTGCAACTTTCTTTCTGGCTTCGTCATAGATTCGCTGAACGGTAGTTCTGGCCACATTCATTTGTTTTGCTGCCTCATCTTGGTTGTAATTTTCGAAATCAAGCAAGCGAATAGTCTCCAATTCGTCGACTCCCAATTGAACTTTTTCGACAGTGCTAAAATTTTTACCAATTGGTCCGTACTGATTATGAATAGGCAATTGGCAAATATTTCTCGACTTTTGTGGCCTTGGCATGGAAACTTCCTCCAATAATATGTTTATTATATTATACTCCCATTATGGACATATGTCAATAAAGCAAAGGATATCTCTATTTATTATTTTTCTTGATTATTCGCTCAACTCTTGTTTTCTTTTTAACATTTCCTGGTTGATCTTTTCATAATATACTTCGTCAATGATAAATTTCTTATGCAAAACTAGATATGAACCGTAAATCAAAATAATCGGAATAATTGTGATTGCCACCCTTAATGAGAATCTCATTGAAGGTGTGGCTATTTCCTTGAACGCAGAATCTGCAGCTGCGTTGATAACCATTGAGTCCTTGTCAGTGACCGCAGAATAGTCAAATGTGACCAATTGAAGCGCATCATAGACTTCTTCTTTTCGCGCTTGGTCCATTTCTATGCCATCCAATATGTTTTGTCTTGCGACAATATCTGCCCTGTATTCAACTTGTTCCGTAGCGGTCATGGCATCGAAATAATTTTTTTGCGCTTCAAGTGTGCTTACGTTCTGACTTAAGATAAACACGCCGGATAGTATTAAAACCGCTGTGAAAATTCCTTGTTGCAAAGCACTTGAGAATTTTGCCACGAATGGTCTTAATGAGAAAACTATCGCTTCATGTCTATGTCCAGTCTTATGCTCATTGTATTCGATCGTGTTGGTCATATTGACAATGATGATCATATAGAATATCGCCTGGCCACTGAACACTAAAGCGCCAAAAACACATACAGTAACAATATGAACGGGGATGAAGGAAACATATCCCATCAACAATAACATTACATATCCGACAGTCAAAGTAATGAAACTAAAAAACATCAACTTTTTTCTAGTGAATTTTTTTGCAAGTACTGCGTAAAAGCTTTGGATTGTAATGTTGCAGACACCGAAAGTGGCGATAAAGATCAATACTAGGGTGCCATTGTACCCAAGTTCGATATAGAAGAAATTGTAGCCAAGCGCCACAAGCAATCCTGATCCAACGCTGTAAAGCATTAAGGACAGTGCAGCCCATAACAGTTGGTCATTGTGTTTGATTACAGAAAACATCTTCTTAATGGAGACTTTTTCGTGGTCTTCTTCGATTATTTCTTTTGGCTCTTTGACACCAAGAACTGTCAACAAAGTACAAGCTATAAAGAAAATCGAGAAAGTAATCGCAATCATCCTATAGCCTTTTACCGCATTTCCTACAGTTGTAAAACTGATGATTGCATTGGCTAAAAATGCTCCTATACCTGCAAAAACAACAACCATTGTTGTGATTTGATCCCGATCTTTCTTGTTTCGAGATAGATTCGGAAGAAGCGACCAATAAGGAATATCATTCAATGTGAATGCGAGTTCCCACAAAAGGTAGATTACCGCGAAAAAAATGACAAATCCCCATCCAGATGGACGAAGGGTAAACATGAACACTACTGTAATCGCGGTCAAAACTCCACCAAGCAAGATCCAGGGTCTGTATTTACCCCAACGTGAGTGAGTGTTTTCCACGATGGATCCCATAATCGGATCATTCACCGCATCCCAGATTCTGCCGATCACCAACATAGTTCCGATAACCGAGAACTGGGCAGCAGTAATGCCTAACCCGGAAAATTGGACATAGGTCATCAAAAATGTTGCGATCAATTGATAAATCATATCTCTTCCGATGCCACCAACACTGTAATTCCATTTGTTTTTTCTTAATAGCTTTTGCTCAAAAGTCAAACTGGCTGCTTTCATACTTTCTCCTCTTCAAAAATAACTTGTTTTGCGTTTCATTAAACTATTATACCAATAAAAATATCAAATTAGAAGCGGATAAAATAAATATGCAAATCGATTATGATTTTGTCCTTTTTATGGTATATTCCTCGTGGTGATAAAGATGAAAACTATTATGAACTACCAGGAATTTGAAACAATACTGGCCAAAGAGACATTTCTTGTCCTTGCAAAAACCAGAAATTGCAGTGTGTGCCGGGCTGTCAGCCATCAGTTGTCAGAAATTCTCAAAGAAGATACTAAAATCAATGCGTATGAGTTGTTTTTAGAAGACATTCCCATTTTTCAAGGCCAATGTCTTGTTTTTACGGTTCCCACGATAATCATTTTTTTTGAAGGCAAGGAAATTCTTCGAGAATCAAGATTTATCGATTATTTGAACATAACAAGAATACTAGCTTTGTTATGAAAGCTGCTCAATGCGTCGCAAGTGCACTTCTTTTGACATATAACATTATCTAAAATATAATAACAGTGTAATAAAAAACATTAATTTGTTTATTGAAATTGGAGTGATAACATGAACAACAATACTGTTGGTGATGTGAACGGTTTGGCGTTGCCTGAGAAGAAAATTGACATGTATTATTTTACAGATCCACTTTGTTCTCATTGCTGGGCGCTTGATGCGGTTTTGACTCGTTTTAAATGGGAATATAAGGAATATATCAATGTGATAACCGTGCTAGGCGCAATGATAGAAGATGATAATCATTATGATGATTTAAACGGTCCCGAGGCAAAGGAACAAGTGTCTCACTGGGAACAAGTTGGAATGTTTTACCACATTCCCATCAACGGAAAAATCTGGCGAAATGATCCAATCACCTCTTCGTTCCCCTCAAGCATTGCATATCTGCTGATTAAAAAGCAAAATGATGAGTTGGCGACAAAATTTCTCCGCATGGTTAGAGAAGGAGCTTTTGTGTTTGAAAAGAACATTGCCAAACGAGAAGTGTTGGAAACGATGATCAATGATCTCGGTCTTGACGCAAAAACTATCCTTGACAAAAGCTTTTCTGAAGAAGGCAAGGAGTTGCTCTCTCAAAACCTTAAGCCGATGGAAGAGCTTGGAGTCACTGGCTTTCCAACCGTAGTCATGGTCAACGACAAGCATGAGGGTATCAAAGTTGTTGGATCAAGAACTCTTGAAGTATATAAAAAAGCGCTTATCAAACTTCTTGGGGAGAATACAAATTTGCATCCGGCAACAATTCCTACCCTTTCTGAGTATATCGAAAAGGTTCCAACCGTATTTTTCCAAGAAATCGAAAAAATGTATGATTTGCAAAAAGACCAAGTCAAAGCATTTATTGCTAATAATCTTGAAAAGACAACCTACAGACTTGGAGAGATCGTCAAGCACAAATACATCCAAAAACAATAAAAAAGTCAAGGATTTAACCTTGACTTTTCTTATTTTTATCTTGTCCAGTATTTCAATAACAGGAACATGCCAAGTGCGAGAACACCAAAAAATACAAGCGCAAAGGGAATGACATAAATATAAACCGCTTTTATCATCGCCCATCTTTCTTTTGGCGTGATATCAATCTTCGAAAGTTGTTCTTGTTTTTCCCGGTAGAAACTCACCGGTTTTTTTCTTGGATGTTTATAAGTCGCAATTGCTTCAAAATCCATACTGACGACAGTTCTTCCGTCATCATCGATTTTCCCTTTTCCGACTTTTGCACTCATTTGGATCAACTCCTATTTTAATTTGTTCTTTTGTTTTTTCCGTTCGTTCAAACCGTCTTGGACTTCATTTTGGAAGGATTTAAGTTTTTCTTCAAGGTCAGCATCATAAAGATGGCAATTCACAAAATGCCCCGGTTCAATTTCCATGTGAGCAGGTGCTTCTTGCGAACAAATTGGCATAACTTTCGGACATCTAGTATGAAATTTGCATCCCTTTGGAGGATTGGCAGGACTGGGAATAGAGCCTTGAAGAATTATTTTGTTCGGTTTATAGTCTGGATCGGGCACAGGAACGGCACTAAACAAGGCGTTTGTGTATGGATGTAATGGATTGCTAAAAATTGTGTCCCTTGGACCATATTCAACTAGATCTCCCAAATACATAACTCCAACTTTGTCGGAAATGTATTCGACAACAGACAGGTCATGAGAGATGAATAGATAGGTGAATCCATAGTCGGCTTGCAATCCTTTTAGTAAATTGATAATTTGTGCCTGGATCGAAACATCTAGTGCTGAAACCGGTTCGTCACAGACGATAAATTTCGGTTTTAGTGCCAAAGCTCTAGCGATGCCGATTCTTTGTCTCTGTCCGCCAGAAAACTCATGCGGGTAACGATCAATGTGATGGGGTTGTAACCCACAGTCAGCCATGACCTTCATAATGTAGTCGCGATACTCAGATGGCGGAACGATATTATGCTCTCTTACTGCTTCGCCAATGATTTCACCAACCGGCATTCTTGGTGATAACGATGAGTATGGATCTTGGAAAATCAATTGGATTTCCGGGCGCAATTTGCGAAGATCCCGTTTTTTCATTGTGAATAAATTGATGCCGTTGTAATAAACCTCGCCTTTGGTAGCAACGTGCAACCGTAAAATCGTTCTGCCAATAGTGGTTTTCCCGCATCCGGATTCTCCGACAAGACCCATTGTCTCGCCTTCTTTTATGGTGAAACTAACTCCGTCTACGGCACGCACATGGCCGACAACTCTTTGAAATACACCAGCGCGGATGGGAAAATATTTATATAAATCTTTAACAACTAGTATGTCTTTTTTCTCGGTCATTTTTTTTCACTCCCATCTGCATAATAACAAGCGGCAAAATGAGTGGGCGATACTTTGACATAACCTGGATACACACCTGAACATTTTTTCCCAGCTCTATTGCAACGATCTTTGAAGTAACAGTAATCAGGCATATTCACAGGGTTTGGAACTTGCCCGGGAATTGAATACAGTTTCTCGTCTTTGTCCAAATTATTCGGTCTTGATTTAATCAATCCTACAGTGTATGGGTGTCTTGGATCTTTATATATTTCTCTTGCAGTACCTTTTTCAATGATTCTTCCGGCATACATGACAACGACATAATCGGCCATTTCGGCAATTACACCCAAGTCATGAGTAATCAAAAGAATCGATGCGTTGATCTTGTCCTTAAGTCCTCGTAAAATATCAAGAATCTGAGCTTGAATAGTAACGTCCAAAGCTGTTGTCGGTTCATCTGCAATGATAAGTTGCGGATCGCAGGCAAGCGCCATGGCAATCATAGCTCTTTGTCTCATACCGCCAGAAAGTTCATGAGGATACGCTTTGTAAATGCCTTCAGGCCTCGAGATGCCAACAGTAGTCAACATTTCGATTGTTTTGGCCTTGATTTCTGCCTTGCTTTTTTCAGGAAAATGATTGAAAAGAACTTCATCGAGTTGGAATCCGGTTGTAAATACAGGATTCATCGATGTCATTGGCTCCTGAAAAATCATTGAGATGTCATTGCCTCTGATTTTTCTCATAATTGACAATGGCGCTTTGCCTAAGTTGATTGTTTTGTCGCCATGTCTGAAGCGGATCTCTCCCTCAACTACTTGACCGGTAGGTCTCGGAACCAAACGCATAATCGATAGAGAAGTTACACTCTTTCCACATCCGGATTCACCAACAACACCAACCGTAGTTTTTTTGGGGACATCAAAT